>JAEEGL011450097.1_pt1 | contig 17210 bp, 11 predicted proteins | sample 9134231 | NCBI WGS metagenome assembly JAEEGL01 (sample SAMN16246548, study PRJNA631951) | gut metagenome | biome: gut microbiome; feature: rumen; material: fiber-attached | host: Bos | place: Iran: Karaj | collected 2018-10
CCTGGACAAATACGATGTCAAGGCAAGCTTCTTTGTTGTGGGGACAACGAATCCGGAACTTCGCGGGATGTATAAGCGTATAGTCGACGAAGGACACGTTCTGTGTATGCATTCCTATACTCATAAGTACAACGAGATCTATGCATCTGTTGATGCCTTTACGAAGGATCTGGATAAGATCAGTTCGCTGCTTTATGAGGAGACAGGGATCAAGCCTAAGTATTACCGTTTTCCCGGAGGGTCGAGCAACAGCGTATCAAGGATACCGATGAAAGAGTTCATCAAGGTCCTTGATGACAGGAAGATCAGGTATTTCGACTGGAACGTTGTCGCCGGAGATGCCACCAATCCGATGCTTCCCGCCGATCAGATCGTTGAGAACTCGCTCTGCGACCTTAACGAGTATGAGGAAGCAATGATTCTTTTCCATGATCTGTCGAACAAGACGAGCACCGTGGAGGCACTTCCGAGGATCATTGAGGCGATACAGGCGGCAGATATACCGATAGTTCCCATAGATGATACAACACAGATAATACAACACTACGTAAACCCAAAGTGAATGGAGGAAGCAAAATGAGTTTTTTCAAGGATTTCAAGGACGACTTATCACAGGCGGTAAATGAGCTGATGCCCGAAGAGGGGGCGGCAGCAGCACCCCAGATGGTTGATACCATCAGCGAGAGCAGCGCTCCTATAGGACAGGATGATCTTGCAGAGCTTATCAAGGGTCTTGACGAGGCTGATGCAGCACCTGCTGCCGAGCCTATGTTTGAAGCTCCCAAGGAGCCGGAAGCACCCGCTCCCGCACCCGCAGTTGCCGAAAGTGCACCCGCACCTGCACCTGCACAGGTGGAGATCCCTGTTTATACGGAGGAGATCAAGCCCGCGGCTGAGCCCGTAATCGCTCCCGAGCCGCCCAAGGCTGAAGAACCTAAGCCCGTGGTAGAGCCGATCTTTGCTCCCGAACCTGCAGCACCTGCTCCCGCAACTACTGTTACAGAGCCGATTTTCGCAGAGGAAGCTCCGAAGGCGGAAATTCCCAATCAGGTTACGGAGCCTATATTTGCATCAACACAGGAGCGTCCCGCTCCGATCAATACGATCGCGGAAGGCGTCAATGAGACAGGTGTGATCCCGAACGGTATGACAGTCACGGGTGACATCACAACGAACGGATCACTTGATATAATGGGAACCGTTAAGGGTAATGTTACGGTTGCAGGCAAGCTTAACATCACAGGTAATATCGAAGGTGATTCGAGGGCTGAGGAGATCTTCGCCGACGGCGCAAGGATCATCGGTGAGGTTGTCTCGAACGGTTCGATCAAGGTAGGACAGAGCTCCGTCATCAAGGGTAACATGTCAGCAACGAGCGCAGTTCTTGCAGGCGCCGTTAAGGGTGACATTGATGTCAAGGGTCCCGTTGTTCTTGATTCAACATCGATCATCATGGGCAATATCAAGAGCAAATCCATCCAGATCAACAACGGTGCTGCCATCGAAGGTCTGTGCTCGCAGTGCTATGCAGAGGTCAGCCCTTCAAGCTTCTTTACGGAAGGCTGATATATGAAGAGAGTATTGCTCAAACTGTCCGGTGAGGCTCTTGCCGGGGAAAAGAAAACGGGATTTGATGAAGAGACCGTAAAGGGCGTTGCAGTTCAGGTCAAAGAACTGGTCGATGCCGGAACACAGGTTGGGATCGTCATCGGCGGCGGCAACTTCTGGAGAGGCCGCAGCAGCGAGAACATCGACCGGACAAAGGCTGACCAGATCGGTATGCTGGCAACGGTAATGAACTGTATTTATGTTTCTGAGATATTCCGCTCGACCGGGATGAAGACGAACATTCTGACACCGTTTGAGATAGGCAGTTTTACCAAGCTCTTTTCCAAGGACCGCGCGAACAAATACTTTGAAAAAGGAATGGTGGTATTCTTTGCCGGAGGGACCGGACATCCGTATTTCTCGACTGATACGGGCGTTGTTCTTCGGGCTGTCGAGGTTGAAGCCGAGGCGATACTTCTTGCCAAGGCGGTCGACGGCGTTTACGATTCGGATCCCGCAAAGAATCCGGATGCAAAGCGTTACGATATCATATCCATCGAGGAGGTTGTTGCAAAGAAACTGCAGGTCGTTGACCTGGCTGCATCCATACTTGCAATGGAAAATCATATGCCGATGTATGTTTTCTCACTCAATGAGAAGAACAGCATAGTGAATACGGTTAAGGGTAATTTCAACGGAACGCGTGTAACTGTTTAAGGTATCATCACGTTTACGACAAGATAAGGAGCAGTGATCATTATGAATGAAAAAGTAAAAGAGTATTCCGACAAAATGCAGAAGACCATTGACCATCTTCAGTCCGAATATGCCGCAGTTCGCGCCGGACGTGCCAATCCGCACGTGCTTGACAAGATACGTGTGGATTATTACGGAACGCCCACACCGATCCAGCAGGTCGGTAACATTTCCGTTCCCGATCCGAGGATCATTCAGATCCAGCCGTGGGAGAAGAATATCCTGAAGGATATCGAGAAGGCGATCCAGGCATCCGATGTCGGCATCAATCCGACGAATGACGGTACATGCATCAGGCTCGTGTTCCCCGAGCTTTCCGAGGAGAGAAGAAAAGATCTCGTTAAGGATATCAAGAAGAAGGGTGAAGAGGCAAAGGTCGCTGTCAGAAACATCAGACGTGACGGTAATGATGCGATAAAGAAACTGTCGAAGTCCGATGATATATCAGAGGATGAGGTTAAGGATCTTGAGGATGAACTTCAGAAGACAACGGACAAGTTCATCAAGGAAATAGATTCGATGATCGATGACAAGTCCAAGGATATCATGACTGTATGAATATACCAAACCATGTAGCCATAATACTTGACGGCAACGGTCGATGGGCGAAGAAAAAGGGTATGCCGAGAAATTACGGGCATGTCCAGGGCGCCAAGACCGTTGAAGTCATATGTGAAGAAGCATATAAGATGGGAATCAATTATCTCACCGTATATGCTTTTTCAACTGAAAACTGGTCCCGTCCCGCGGATGAGGTAAAGGCGCTCATGAAGCTTCTTCGAAACTACATGAAGACCTGTCAGCAGACCGCAAAGAAGAATAGGATGTGCGTCAGGGTGATCGGGGACAAGAGCCGCCTTGATGAAGACATACGCGAGTCCATCGCGGCCCTTGAGGAAGCGACAAAAGACAATACCGGACTTCATTTTCAGGTTGCGATCAATTACGGCAGCCGCGACGAGATGATAAGGGCGATGAACCACATCCTTGAGGATGTCAGTGCCGGGAAGATCCAAGGTCCCGTAACCGAGGAGTTATTTGAGGAATACCTTGATACAAAGGGAATCCCCGCGCCGGATCTTCTTATCAGAACGAGCGGCGAACAGAGGCTGTCCAATTTCCTTCTGTGGCAGCTCGCATACAGTGAATTCTATTTCACGGACGTTTACTGGCCTGATTTTAACAAAGAGGAACTTATGCGTGCCTGCGAAAGCTACAGCAGTCGCGACAGGCGGTACGGCGGCACCGGTGAGGAGGTGTGATGTTTAAGACAAGGCTGTTTTCAGGCGCGGTAGTTGCTGTGCTCATGCTTATCTTTACATGGCTCGGCGGGATATATCTTCCTGCATTTCTTCTTGCTGTTTCCCTTATCGGATTGTATGAGTTTTATCGTGCAACGGGACTTTTTAAGGACGGGGCGGTCAATTTCATCGCGGTATCGGGATTCGGTGTTACCGTTATCTATTATCTTGTTCTGATGATCCTTGTTGAGGATCTGTTCATGCTTCTGTTCATAACGGTCGTCTTCATAATCGTCATGCTCGGAACATATGTGTTCACATTCCCGAAATATTCGTCGAGGGATGTTGTTTATACATATTACGGCGTTTTCTATGTCAGCGTCATGCTGAGTTTCATCCATATGACAAGAGAGCTTCCCGACGGGATATATGTTGTCTGGCTGATCTTCTTCAGCTCATGGTTCTGCGATGTGTTTGCATATCTTACAGGAATGGCGTTCGGAAAGCACAAACTGTGTCCGAACCTGTCGCCGAAGAAGTCGATAGAAGGTGCGATCGGCGGCGTAATAGTACCTGCCGTATGCGGAGGAATATACGGTTATTTCGTAAGGGATCATTTCAATACGGGAATGAACACGGTGGTGGTATTTGCAATACTCTGCGCAGTTGGAGCGGCTGTTTCACAGATCGGAGATCTGTCTGCGAGCGCGGTAAAACGCAATTTTGACATTAAGGATTACGGAAGCCTCATACCCGGTCACGGCGGTGTGCTTGACCGGTTTGACAGCGTGATATTTACGGCACCGATGATATACTTTATCACTATGTTCCTGATAGGAGGAGCAGGCTGACATGAAAAACGTTGTTGTCATGGGTTCGACCGGTTCGATCGGAACCCAGACGCTTGAGATAATCGGAAACCACAGCAGTGAGCTTCGAGCCATAGCGCTGACCGCAAGGTCAAATGTGGATCTTATTGAAAAACAGGCACGGGAGTTTTCACCTGTGCTTGTTGCCATGTATGATGAAAATGCAGCGGCAGAGCTTAAGGAAAGGCTGAAAGATACCGGCATAAGAGTAGTTTCCGGGATGGACGGTCTGATCGAGGCGGCTTCGCTTGCCGAGGCGGATATCGTGCTTACCGCGGTTGTGGGTATGATAGGTATAAGACCTACGATAGCGGCCATTGAGGCAGGACATGATATCGCACTTGCCAACAAGGAAACACTTGTGTGTGCGGGACATATAATCATGCCGCTCGTAAAGGAGAGGGGAGTGAGCCTTCTTCCGGTCGACAGCGAGCACAGTGCGATCTTTCAGTCAATGCACGGCGAAGATCACGGCGCCGTAGAAAAGATAATTCTGACTGCATCCGGCGGGCCCTTCAGAAATAAGAGTTATGAAGAACTCCGAAGCATGACGGTCGCGGATGCGCTTAAGCATCCGAACTGGAGCATGGGCGCCAAGATAACGGTAGATTCGGCAACGCTTGTAAACAAAGGTCTTGAGGTGATGGAAGCCTGCCATCTGTTCGGTGTGGGCCTTGATGATATTGAGGTTGTGATCCATCCCCAGTCGATAATTCACTCGGCGGTGCAGTACAGGGACGGCGCGATAATGGCCGAACTCGGGAGTCCCGACATGAAGCTTCCGATACAGTATGCGCTGTTTTACCCGGATCGTCCGTATCTTGATACAAAGAGGGTGGATTTCTTTGAACTCGGATCAATGACGTTCGAAAAACCGGATCCCGAAAGGTTCAGGGGATTTGCGCTTGCTTATGAGGCTGCACGAAGAGGAGGCAGTATGCCGACGATATTCAATGCAGCCAACGAGAGGGCGGTCGCCATGTTCCTTGCCGGGAGCATAGGTTTCACGGATATAGCGGATCTTATCGGGGAAGCGATGAAAGAGGTTCTGCCGGTTGATTCACCTTCCGTTGATGAGATACTTGAAGCAGAGACGTCAGCTATAGCGGCAGTCAATGAACATGCGGCAAAGAGGGCTGACAGGGAGAAATAATTTTGAAGATAGCATTAGGAATTCTGATACTGGCCGTGATAGTATTTGTCCACGAATTCGGACATTTTCTCATTGCCAGACTGAACGGGATAGAGGTTGTTGAGTTTACGGTCGGATTCGGCCCCAAGCTGATAGGATGGAAAACAAAGCACGGAACGAAGATATCCATACGTCTGGTAATGCTTGGTGCAGCCTGCGTGTTTGATGACCTTGACGCTGACAGGGGGGATGAGGATCTGGCAACGATCCTTGCCAATTCATCATTCAGAAAGGCCAATGTCTGGGCGAGGATAGCGACCACGCTTGCGGGACCTTTTTTCAATCTTCTTCTTGCGTTTGTGCTCGGGCTGTTCCTGATGAACTATATCGATATGCCGGACACGACCATAATTCATGTGAATCCGCAGGGCGCAGCCTACGAAGCGGGAATACGTGACGGCGATAAGATAATAAAGATCAATCACAGCCGCGTATACTTAAGCCCCGAGGTTTCAACCGCGGTCGAACTCGGATACGGCAAGCCGCTCACTATAGTATATGAGCATGAAGGAGAGAGGATCAAAGCACAGGTCGTTCCGAAGATGAACGAGGAATACGGACGCTTCATGATCGGTGTGGAATTCGGCGGACAGCCCAAGAGAGAGAAGACCGTGTTTGGTATCGTATCATCGAGTTATCAGTACGTCAGATATATGGTCAAGATGACGTTCTCAAGTTTCAGGATGCTGCTCACGGGTCAGGCGGGAGTATCGGACCTGGCAGGACCTGTAGGTGCGGCCCAAATCGTCGGCGAAGAATATGACAGCGCAAAGGAAATGGGTACGCTGGCAATCGTTGTTTCAATGCTCAACATCGCACTTCTTCTTTCGGCAAATATCGGGATAGTCAATATGTTCCCGATCCCCGCATTTGACGGAGGAAAGCTTCTGTTCCTGTTATATGAGGTGATAAGAGGCAAACCTGCGAATGCGAAGGTGGAGGGAACGATACAGCTTGTGGGTATCGCACTTCTTCTCATACTCCTTGTTGTTGTGATGTACAATGACATAGCCAGGCTCTTCGTAGGCTGATAAAAATCAGAAATGGCAATATGAACAAAACGCCGGTGTCCGGATTTTCGGATATCGGTGTTTTTGTATATTAATAACACGTGGCCAAGACAAAATAACACGTTATATGACGGGTGTTTTTGAAAACGTGTAGAAAAAAACAAACCGTATTGACGAAGAGCGGGAGCGGGGGTTAATGTTTGCGTACCGGCAGGGGAGGCTGATGCCGGATAACGAAAGGAGCAGTATGTTCAAAAAGGGCGATACAGTAAACAGCCGTTATGAAGTGGTCACGATCATAGGGTCGGGTGGAACGAGCACGGTGTATCTTGTTGCCGACAGACATATAGGAAGATCGCTCGCCATGAAGGTGATCGATAATAAGAGCCTTGGAGCGCTAACCTTTGCAAGAAGCGAGATCGAATCGCTCAGAAGCGTGAGATACCCGCTCTTTCCAGGGATAGTCGATGCGTTCTGTGACAGGAGATACATATACATCATCAGTGAGTATGTCAAAGGTGTTTCGCTGGCAAAACTTGTAAGATCACGCAGGATGACAAGACACAGGTGCCTTACGATAGCCGAGAGGATATGCGAGGCTCTGATATATCTTCATGAGATGGAAAACCCCATGCTGTATCTTGATCTCAAGCCGGAAAACATCATTATAACGGAGGACGGACTGCCACATCTTATTGACTTCGGGATAGCGGGGCTGATGGCGGCCAATCACATACCGGTTGGGACGGCAGGTTATTCCCCGCCGGAGCAGTACCATCCTGATATCGGGATGGACGAGCGGACGGACATGTTCGCGCTTGGCATGACTTATTATTCGATACGATGCGGTATCCCTCCGGATCCCGACATAACGACAGCACTGTCAGATATCAGACATTCAAATATACTGAGTTCCTCGGAAAGATCATTTCTAGCAAAGTGCTGTGCACCGGATAAGAAAGACCGGTATTCAAATTCAAGAGAAGTTCTGAAACAGATCAAACATATCAGATCGATCCCAGACAGATTAAAGAATCAGATAGTTAAGACCGCGGTCTGCGCGGGAGTTATACTTGCGATATTTGCAACAGTGAAAGGAATATACGTAAACATCAGGCAGAAGACTAGTGCTGCCGGACTGCTTGCCGAAGCGACGCAGCACATGGAAGAGGGAGAGTATACACCGGAGGGGATAAAGATAATAAAAGCGTGTATAGGGAGCGGCAATCTGTCCCATGAATGCGAGCAGGAGTTTATTTTCGAGGTTGCGGTCAATTCCATGCTTGTCGCAAAGGATTACGCAGCAGCCACTGCGTATTTTGAAAGACTGGACCCCGGTCAATACCCGGAGGCTTCGGATTATGTCAGGCTCTGCAAAATGCAAAGGAGCTTTGATTATGACAGAGCCGAGGCGCTCGAGGTAACGGGGAGACTGTTTGGCGAGATCGCATCCCGCGCCCCTTCAAAGATGAAATACGAGAATCTCATCGTTATTGCCGGGTGTTTTGAAAACTATGAGAGTGACCGGCAGATGGGCATACAAAAGGCGTTGTCGGTCCTTTCGATCGAAAAAGAAGAGCTTGATGAGCTGATCGGAAGCAGCGGGAAAGAAGACGATGATTACCGGCTGATCCGAGAAAGAGTGGAGGAGCTGATCGAAGTCAGGAAGAAGAGACTGGAAATAAAAAAGAGAATGACAGGAGATAAAACATGAAAAGCAAAATCCGTAAAGGAAAGATAAGAAAAAGAATAACAGCAGCACTGGTTGCGGCCATTTTGCCGGTGATATCGATCCCGTGGGTGGCAGAGGATGTTCATGCGGATATTCTGAACAAGCCTTACACTTTGTCTTTGGGAGCTAACTATGAATATACCGTCGGGACATATTATCCGTCATTTCAATTCAATGCGGATAACGGGTTGACATCGACTCTGCGATTTTACGTGGATCTGAAAAATGCGGAGGCGGTCTGGTTCCGCAAACCGATCGTTACAGGCTGTTCGTACTGCCAGCAGGAATGTGATGAGCATAATGCATACAGTTCCATCATTTCGATAGAGAAGAGCAACGGTACCGTAATAGCATCCATGGGATATGAACTGATGGATCTGAATTCGGACTTTGATACCGGTTATGTGACTCTCAAGATGACACTCAATCCTCAGAATACGTGCCCGTACTGCGGCCGGCGGGTGGGATCCGCGATCAAGGTCGACAGATTGTACATAAGAAAAAGATACATAACATACATAAACCAGCCGTCGTCGATAATGGCCACCTCCGGATCGACAGGTCAGATGTCTGTAACGGCAAAGTATGACGGACCGTATAAGTGGGTACGAAAGGTCGGCGATACATGGCTGGAGATCAGTGACGGGACGGGACCTTACGGTGAGAGGTATTCAGGAACAAATTCATCGATACTGACGATCTCGGATATCCCGAAAAGCCTGGACGGTCAGGAATACGCGTGCAGGCTCGTCGGAGTCGAAGGATACCCGTCCTATTCAAACAGTGCTTTTGTCTATGTGCCTACGCCTACCCCGACGGCAACACCTACACCGACGGCAACACCTACACCGACACCCACGCCGACACCTGCGCAGCTGCCTACTGTAGTGCCGACACAGAGTCCTACTCCGACGCCAACGCCTACTACCGTACCGATAATACCTTCGGGGGGAGGCAGCACAAACTATAAACCGCAGACTTCGTCGTCGGCATATGTCAATCCGGGTGGCGGCGGAGGAGGAGGCACATCTTCCGGAGGAGGCGGTACGGCTTCAACTTCATCTTCGTCATCAAAGTCCGGAGGAGGCGGTACTCACAAAGGGGACATCACGGTCAACATACCGTCATCGACCGATCCGTCAACACCTTCGGGCGGTACCGGCAACGGTTCGCCGGCTGCATCATCCGGAGGGGGTGGCACATCGGGAAGAGGAGGCGGCACGCGCGGTGGCAGCAACAGAGGAGGCAGCAGTTCAAAGGAGATGATCTCACAGTCTTCGACAGCACGATTGAGCAAAAAAGGCACAGTGATGAAGGACGGGGTTCTGTATGTATTCGACGATGATACATCATCTTTGGCCCTGTCGGTCGGCAGCAAAGAAGCCGGAGAAACAAAAGAGAATACCGAGGAGGAGATGGAGTATGCCGCATCGGACCTAGCTCTTGACGGCCGTATGCAGGAGCGGGAAAAGGCCGCAGGCTTCCGGGAGACATGGCCGGGATATGCTCTCATAATCGGCAGCGCATCTCTGCTGATGCTTCTTGCGATGTTCTTCCTGTTTTTCGGAGTCATCGTTTTCGGCGAGGCCGAGGAACATGATGAGGTATTTGAACTGTGTTCGATACGTCTTATGATGAGGCGAAACGGCAACTGGTGCGTCAATCTCGGGACAGCTTTTGATGAAAACGCAGTCGTAAAACTCCGTATCGGCATTTTATTCGCAGTTGTCTTTGATGGCTGGGACATAACGGGAGAGTCAAAAGGAATGTATGAGGGAGAGATCACTTCACAGGCGGAGCAGAATATGATGCTCTACAGAAGAAATATCAGGAGGAGTGTATGAAAAGGATGATCACTGCCCTGGCGGCAGTTTTTGCTGTGGGAATCCTCACGGCACAGAGTGTGTATGCCGATGATGAAAGCGGCGGTGCCCCAAAACTGGCTGTTAACGTTACAACATATGACGGGCAGAGTGTACTGATGACGGATGGTGTTCCCTTCTGGTCTGCGGTGCCGGTCGGATTTGCGCCGGCAACATCCGGCGGCGAGGATCATTACAGTATCAGTACAGATGACGGTGAGAGTTACGGCGGATATGCAAAAATGGAAAGCGAAAGCGTGATGCTGTATCCGGACGATGAGACATCACCTGAAGGGCGATGGAGGATAAGATTTAAAAATGTTGATGAGGAAGGAAATGAGACACTCTCTGACACATATATCGTCTGTTTTGACCGGTCAGCCCCGTCTATCAGATTCGAGAACGAAGATGCGATAGACGGATGGACGCGGCCGGACGGGTTGCTGCGATTTTTCGTGAGTGATGACAGGAGCGGTATAGGCAGGATCATTGTTAAGAGCCGGGGCGAGGTGATAAGCGAGGAACATTTTGCGGTCGGGACGGCTCCGAAAGAACACGGGATAGAATTTGAAGTACCCGATACAAAGGAGACATACAATCCGGTTGAGGTGGTCAGTTTTGATCAGGCAGGGAACTCTTCATGTCTGACATTCGAATACCGCTGCGATAACACGGCGCCGACGATAAGCGTTGAGGGTATCGGAAACGGGGCAGGTCTGTCGGAAGCGGGCAGGCTGAACATAAATGCCGCGGATGATTCGGGTGAGGTCAGCGTTGATTATGTGATAAAGCAAAATACGGGAAGTGAGATCATTACAACTGAGGTAACAAACGCTTCCAAGGATGTCTCTGTTGTTTTTGACGAGGACGGGAAATATGTTGTCTCAATGAGAGCGGTTGATGCAGCGCTCAACCGCTCGGGGGAGATCATAAGGGAGTTTACCATAGACAGGAATGCGCCCGAGATAGAGATAAGCGGAGTGAGCAATTCCGCTGATATAAGGTCTTCAGCATATATCACGATAGGTATAAAGGAAAATATCCCGGAAAACGCAAAGGTTGACATAAATCTAACCAGAAACACGTTGGATAAAAGTGAAACTATCCCGATATCTCCTTATGAACTCATGGCCAGAGAGGATCTGAGAACGGTTAACATAAGTTCAGACGGGGAGTATATCCTGGAAGTGTCGGCCACGGATGGCGCCGGAAACACGGCAAATGAGACGAGAAGGTTCAGGATAGATGCCACTGCACCGAAGATAGCCGTCAAAGGTGCAAAGGACGGGGATATGACCACGGATGTACCGGTGCTTAAATTCGGTGCGGCAGAGATGTTTTATGATTCAACGATAATGACGGCGATACTGGAAAAGAAGGAAAAGAACGGATACACCCCGGTCAGAACGCTGCAGAAGGTAATGAGATCGGCGGAAGATCTTATTGATATCTCGCCGGATGGAGAAGGAGAATACAGGCTGACGTGCAGTGCTTCCGACAGAAGCGGAAACAGTTCGCACACATCGCTGTGCTTTACTGTAGATCATACGCCGCCCGTTATATCCGGGGTATCGGATATGGATAACAGGTTTTTCAGATCATTTGCTCTGCCGGTCAGGGTTGCGGACATGGTATTTGATAATTTCGGAGTGAAAGCATTCGCATATCTTAACGACAGTCTGTTTAACGAGAGGGAGGAGGTCGTTGAGGAGGGCAAATATGTCCTTACGATCCTGGCTGAGGATGCTGCGGGCAACGTTGCCGAAGACAGTGCGACATTTATCGTGGACCATACCTCGCCACAGATCGTGCTCAGGGGATTTGACAGAGACGGGCACATAAAGAAGGGAAGCATGCTGAATGTCGGCCTTGTTGATGCGCAGGACAAGCTTTTATCCGTAAGGTTCGGGGGAAGGAATATAGCCATGGGATCAGACAATACCGCCAATATTGCGGTTGATGATTACGGTGAATACGATCTTGAGGTGAAGGCCGAAGATCCGGCAGGAAACATTACCGACACGGTGATACACGCTTCGTGCTACATGTATTCACCGTTCATGACAGGCAGGATCAATACAAAAGAGAAGACGATCACCGATTCGCCCGGCGCGGATAAAAAAGAGGCCGATCCTCTGATGCTCACCATCGGCATGATCTCGGTTCTCTCCGGAACTTACGGCCTGACCTGGCGCGCTTATCGCGGTTAACTATGATTGACTAATCGGGGTTAAATTGGTAAACTCAAATACAGACACTAGGTGTTGGGGATAATATCCCCCGTAAACGAAAAAACCCACAATATAAGGCATTTAACGATGTACAGGGATAAGACAAAGGTTATAAAGATAGGGGACCGGATCATAGGCGGAGGTAATCCGATACTGATCCAGTCAATGACAAATACGAGAACAGAGGATGTTGAGGCTACTGTCGCACAGATAAAGAGGCTTGAGGCAGCGGGCTGCGACATAGTAAGGTCGACCGTTCCGACAGAGGAAGCCGCAAAGGCTGTCAAAGAGATAAAGAAGCAGATAAGCATCCCGCTTGTCGCGGACATTCATTTTGACTACAGGATGGCGATAGCCGCTATTGAGAACGGTGCCGATAAGATTAGGATCAATCCGGGGAATATCGGATCGGGAGCAAACCTGTACGAGGTGGTTGCGGCAGCGAAGGAGCGTAACATACCGATAAGAGTCGGAGTCAACAGCGGCTCGCTTGAAAAGGAGATCGTCGCAAAGTATGGCGGCGTTACGGCAAAGGGCATAGTTGAATCGGCACTCGACAAGGTGCATATGATCGAGGAGTCGGGATACGACAACATAGTCGTTTCGATCAAATCGTCCGACGTTTCCATGGCGATCGAAGCACACAAAGAGATCGCTACGGTCTGTGCGTATCCGCTTCACGTCGGGATCACGGAATCGGGAACGGTACATTCGGGAAACATCAAGTCTGCCGTAGGTATAGGAGTGATCCTCTCGCAGGGCATAGGGGATACGATCCGCGTGTCTCTGACCGGGGATCCCGTAGAGGAGGTCGTGAGTGCGAAGCTTATCCTTAAGAGCCTGGGACTTCGAAGCGGGGGTATAGATGTCGTATCGTGTCCCACATGCGGGCGGACGAAGATCGATCTTATATCTTTGGCAAACGAAGTTGAAAAGATGGTCAGCGGTTATGATCTCGATATAAAAGTGGCAGTCATGGGATGCGTTGTAAACGGTCCCGGAGAAGCTAAGGAAGCCGATATCGGCATAGCCGGAGGTGACGGTGAAGGGCTCCTTATAAAAAAAGGAGAGATCGTCAGAAAAGTTCCGGAAGAAGAACTTCTTGCCACACTGAAAAGAGAGCTTGATAACTGGGAATAATATCCGTAATGGAAAAGAAATTTTTTGACGTATTCAAAGAACTTGCAGTATCCGATGACGACAGGGAATTGCTTGAAGAGACCAAAGTAACGAGGTTGGTCTCTTCTTCACGTCGCGACGGACTCCATATATATCTAGTCAGCGATCACATCGTCCCGAAGGACAGGATCTACGAAATGGAGAAGCGTATCCGCAAGCAGTATTACAGGGACACTCCGGTTACCGTCAGGATAATCGAAAAGTTCAGGCTCGGCGCAGCGTATTCGCCCGAGGCTATCATAAGACTCTATAAAGGGAGCATCCTTACCGAAGCTTCACATATCAATCCCGCATGGAGCGATCTGCTGTCTCATGCGGATTTTGTATTTCCCGATGAAGGAAAGATAGAACTCGTTCTCGAAGACAGATTTCTTGCAAGGGATATGTCGGATGAGATCATTGAGTTTCTCGAGCATGCCATAAATGAGAGATTCCGGACGGATTTTGCCATCACGGTCTCCTACAAGGAAAAGGAAGTACGAAAGAGCGTTGAGCATTCGCAAAAACGTCTGCGTGAAGAGATTAAGATGATCACGCTCGAAGGGACGAAGAGCAAAGAAGGTTTCGAAGAAGAAGCAGTCTCTTCCGGGCCAAAGGAAGAGACGGTTGTCGACGACAGTCATGACAGGTTCATCGAGCCGATCGATTTTGACAACAGACCGGATGACGAGATGTTCAATATCTACAGTAACGGCCCCGTAACGATCACGGCAAGAAAAGAGAGCGCAAAAGAGACCGTTGATAAAACGCCGGAGAAAGCGAGCGAAAAAGTTCCGGAAAAAGCGCCTTCAAGGCGAAAATCGCATCAGTCCGCGAATCCGGATGTGATCTTCGGAAAGGATTTTACCGAAGGTCCGATGAACATTTGCGATATAGACGGAGATATCGGAGAAGTCGTTATCAGAGGACAGGTGTGCGATTACGATGTCAGGGATACGAGGACCGGCAAGAAGATGGTAACGTTCGCCGTCACTGATTTTACGGACACGATCTCCGTCAAGATATTCCCGAAGGAAGATCAACAGGAGCGGCTGTTTGATTACATCGGGGAAGGAAAGTTCGTGCTGATCAAGGGCGTTACCGGTATCGACAAGTTTGACGGAACGCTTTCGGTCGGTTTCATCAGCGGTATCAAGAAGTCCCATGATTTCAGAACGGTCAGGGTGGACAATGAACCCGTGAAGCGTGTGGAGCTTCACTGCCATACGAAGATGAGCGATATGGACGGAGTGTCGTCTGCTGCCGACCTTATCAAATGTGCGCATGACTGGGGACACGGCGCGCTTGCCATCACGGATCACGGTGTTGTTCAGGCGTTTACAGACGCGTTCCATTATATCAGTGACAAGAAGAGCGGGATCAAGGATTTCAAGGTCATCTACGGAATGGAAGGATACCTTGTTGATGACGAGACGGAGGTCGCGGTCAATCCCGATGACCATACGATCGCGGATACGTTTGTTGTATTTGATATCGAGACGACGGGATTTTCTCCGAAGGAGAATAACATCATCGAGATCGGTGCCGTCAGGATCGAGAACGGTGAGATCAAAGGCAGGTTCTCGACGTTCGTCAATCCGAAGGAGCCGATCCCTTACAGGATAGAAAAACTGACGGGCATCAATGACGACATGATTGCCGATGCGCCGTTCATTAACGATGCGCTGGCGCAGTTCAGACAGTTTAGCGAAGGCGCCGTATATGTTGCGCATAACGCGAATTTCGACATGGGATTTCTCAAAGAGAAGGAGTCGTCATCGGGCATAAAACGCAGGTACAGTTATGTCGATACGCTTGGGATGGCGCGGCTTCTTGTGCCCGAGATATCCAAGTTCAAGCTCGACAACCTGTGCAGGTTTTTCAAGGTGTCCCTTGAAAATCATCACCGTGCGGTTGATGACGCCGAAGCCACTGCCCACATATTCTTAAAACTTCTGGACAGGCTGAAGAAAAAGGATGTTGATACACTGGCGGGACTTAATGAACTGTGCGCCTCATCCGATGAGAAGATAAGAAAATCGCCGAGTAATCACATCATCCTGCTCGCACAAAATGAGACCGGAAGGATCAATCTTTACAGGCTCGTTTCCGCTTCTCACCTGAAGTATTACCACGGACAGGCGAAGATCCCGAAGAGCCTTATCAGAAAACACAGGGAAGGCCTTCTCATAGGATCGGCCTGCGAACAGGGAGAACTGTACCAGGCGATCATAGGAAAGAAGAGCGAGGATGAGATCATAAGGATCGCATCGTTCTATGATTATCTCGAGATCCAGCCGAACGGGAACAACGAGTTCATGGTCCGCGAGGATCGCTTCGAGGACATTAAGAATACGCATGATCTTGAAGAGATCAACAGGAAGATAGTTAAGCTCGGCGAGAGCCTGAATAAGCCTGTTGTCGCGACGTGCGACGTGCATTTCCTGAATCCCGAGGACGAAGTCTACAGACGCGTTCTCATGGCCGGAAAGGGATTCAAGGACGCGGACATGCAGGCACCTCTGTACCTTCGGACGACAGAGGAGATGCTCGCGGAATTTTCATATCTCGGATATGACAAAGCGTATGAAGTTGTCGTAACGAACACTCGCAGGATCGCTGACATGATCGAAGTCATCGAGCCTGTGCGTCCGGACAAATGTCCGCCCGTCATCCCGGATTCGGATAAGATACTGACTGATATCTGCTACAGAAAAGCAAGATCGATATACGGAGATGAGCTTCCGCCGCAGGTTGAGGAGAGGCTCGAGAGGGAGCTTCATTCGATCATAACGAACGGTTTTGCGGTCATGTATATCATAGCGCAGAAGCTTGTCTGGAAATCGAATGAGGACGGATATCTCGTCGGATCGCGAGGTTCCGTCGGATCATCGTTTGTAGCGACGATGGCCGGGATTACCGAGGTAAATCCGCTGCCGCCGCATTATTATTGCAGCGCCTGTCATTACGTTGATTTTGAGTCCGAAGAGGTCAGGGCGTATGCGGGAAGAGCCGGTTGTGACATGCCCGACAAGGTCTGTCCGAAGTGCGGACAAAAGCTTCATAAGGACGGGTTTGATATCCCGTTTGAAACGTTCCTCGGATTCAAGGGAGACAAGGAGCCTGATATCGACCTGAACTTCTCGGGTGAATACCAGTCGAAAGCTCACAAATATACGGAAGTAATATTCGGGGCACATCAGACTTTCCGTGCGGGAACGATCGGAACGCTTGCCGACAAGACAGCTTACGGTTTTGTGAAAAAATATTTTGAGGAGCGCGGGGTCGACAAGCGAAAATGCGAGATCGACAGACTGTCGCGCGGATGCACGGGAGTAAGGCGTACTACCGGGCAGCACCCGGGCGGGATCATAGTGCTTCCCAGAGGCGAAGAGATAGATACTTTCACACCGGTACAGCATCCGGCTGATGATATGTCGACCGATATAATCACGACACATTTCGATTATCATTCGATCGATCATAACCTGTTAAAACTCGACATACTCGGACACGATGATCCGACGATGATCAAGATGCTTTCGGATCTGACCGAAACGGATCCGACAAAGGTGGCTCTCGACGATCCGAAGGTAATGGCACTTTTCGAA
>JAEEGL013022909.1_pt1 | contig 17210 bp, 24 predicted proteins | sample 9134231 | NCBI WGS metagenome assembly JAEEGL01 (sample SAMN16246548, study PRJNA631951) | gut metagenome | biome: gut microbiome; feature: rumen; material: fiber-attached | host: Bos | place: Iran: Karaj | collected 2018-10
ATGCGAACGCCGCTTCAGATGCAGATGAAGTGTAATGCTGCATGCTATAGATTATGGTCTGCCGATGCCCTAATTCGGCTTCAGGAAAGAACGAACAGCGATCATGGTGTCCACCATCGAGCTACAGCCTTTCGATCTTCCGCCTAACGCATTTGCATCCTTGTTTCTTTCCCTCTCACACCTCCACCAAGATTGAAATCGCGGCCAGAAGCCGCGGTCTCATGGGACTGATTATCCCGACCCAACTTGTAATTGGGATTACTACTGCCTCACTGCCTTTTCCTGACTCCCCTCTTTTGGGTAGGATGGTGAAGCTGTCAGGCAGTTCAATTGGCGGACGCAGACTTGGAATCCTGTCGTATCTGAAGCAGCCGATGAAGGCCAAAAAAGTCCGAGCAGCAGGACTCAGCCTGCTGCCCGGTCACACTCTCTGGTTTATTGTTCGTGAGTACGAGGATCTCGTTCATGGGAACCTCCAGCAATACGCTGAGGGCAACGAGATTATCAACCGTAGGCAAGCACTTCCCGTGCTGCCACTTGTAAATTGCCTGGGGTTCCTCAAAACCATACCAGGTCTGGATGTCCCGGACACTCAGGCCCTTCGCCTTTCGAAGCCGTGTGATGTTCCTACCGGTCTCTGTCAGATCAATAACCGGAAATTCGCCAACTGCCATCTGTATCGCCTCCTTTGGGCAGCAAAACTCTGCTGAGTATCGAAGAATAACCGATGCACCGCTGCATGTCAAGGGAAATGGGTGAATTGTTAGACAGGTGAAACAATGGAGGGTTTTTATGGATCCCTTTGATGTGACCGTCATTGCGATCGCAAAGCAGCTTGACGGACTTTTGGAACGGGTCGAGGCAAAATACGGGGCTCTTGTGGATTCCGTTCTACGGGGAGAAATCACCGACCTTCGGTCAATGGAGGCTATTATGGACGGGCTCGGAGGTTTTGTCGATTATCCACCATGCCGTGACCTGTATCAAAAGCTATGCGCATTTGTCTCGCAAATCGATCCTCGGCTGGTAGGAGAACACAAAGCTATAACTGACTCAGGCTCCAACACGAGCAGCCTGTGAGGAGGTATTCCTGACGCTCCTCACAGGCGGCCGAATTGTTGGGGAGTGGTTTTGTTGAACAGAGACCGAGCGTACTACCGTTATCAGAGAAATCAGCATATCCTGCGGAAAATCCACATCCTGAAAGGATATGGCGACTGGTGGGCTGAGGGCTGGATGCAGGGCCAGCAAGGGCGATTAGCAAAAGGCAAGATCCATTGCTCCTGCCCTATGTGCAGAGAGAAGTCCTATGATGACTGGAGTATGAGTGATAAGCGTAAAATTCTTTCGGGAAAGCAACAGGTGGAAGATCTCAGCGAAGGAGACCTTAAATGAAAAAAAGAGGGCGAGCGGAACGGAGGAAGCGGACCGCAGCAAAACTGCTGCAGCGGGCTGAAATGATGCGCTGCCACGGCCAGATGTGCGGAGGTGTCCATGAGAAACACCGCAGAAAAATCGACCGCTCCCTGGGCTATATGCGTAGCGGGAATGTGTCTCACTTCGTCAGAGTCGGCTTCGGCAGAAAGACGCGGGACCGAAACCGCTATGGCGCTGAGATCATTTGGACTCATCACGACGGACAGGCCGCTCAAGCGGCAGAACAGCAACTCAGGGAGTACCACCGAGATGAATGAAATCGAACTGCGTTATCTGGTCCCCCTCCATGACGCCATGACCCTGATCGTTTTCCTGGACAGGACCGTGAATACAGTCGACTGCACTTTGCTGAGGAATACGCATCGCGCACTAATGCCGTCCCTGAACCCGCGTTTGTCTGAAGGAGCAACGGAAGCCGTGCTTGCCCTTGAACAGGAGTTGAAGGCGGAGATCGGTGCGTCACAGTATCGGGAATACGCGGATGGCGAAATCATTACCATTGAGATGGACGATACCCTGCACCGGCAGATTACGGAACGCTGCGTGCACTGGGGACTGACTTTGGGAAAACTGTTCCAGGCATTTCTCCGATTCTGTACGGAGGAGAACCGGGATGTTCTGGAACGATGGATCAGCGACCTCCGTTTGGAAGAAATGCACCGAGCATACCTTGTTGCCAAGGAACATCGGTATACGCAGGAAGCGTTTGAGAAGGGCTTCGATGAGATCATGGAGCAGGTTGAGGCGGGTCTCAGCCCGATCCTGATTATCAGCAACGAAGGAACAAGACTTCTGATATTCGAATGGGAAGACTATTGGAAGCGGGTGGGCTGGCTTTACCCGCCCGGGGAGAAAGAGAGAATTGAAGAGCAGTGCCAGGAAGCAGCTTCTGACGGGAATCTGAAATGAAAGCACCGGAAAGCGGAAACCAATACAAGCTCTACGATGACAGTCTGCGGGTTTGTAACGAGCTGCTTGGAGCCACCTATCCGCGATGAATGAGATGCAGTGTCCGGAACCGTGGGTATCCATGAAAGAGATCTGCGCTCATCTGGGTGTGAACCGGGATACCGTCATAGTCTGGGTTTCTACGCTGGGTATGCCCGGTGTGAAAGTAGGACGGCTCTGGAAGTTCAAGCTCGGTGAAGTGGATGCCTGGATTCGCAGGATCAACCAACAGGAAAACTGATATGATTTACTACATTGGAGATATGCACATGGGGCACAAGAACGTGCTCCGATTCGACAGCCGGCCCTTTCCGGACATGGACGAAATGTGCGAGGTGCTTATCCGAAACTGGAACGGGCGGGTCACAGAGAAGGATACGGTCTATGTCCTCGGGGACGCTTTCTGGAAGAGCGAGAATGAAAGTCTGGAGCTCTTCCAGCGACTCAACGGCCATAAGCATCTTGTCCGGGGCAACCACGACCGGGTCCACGGCCGACTGGGGAAATGCTGGGAAAGCGTTACGCATTATTCCGAGCTTAACGACGGGAACACTCTGGTCATTCTCTGTCATTATCCCATCATGTTCTACCGGAACCAGCATTACGGCGCAGTCATGCTCTACGGCCACGTCCACAACTCCCGTGAAGCGCAGATGGTGGAGAAGTGGAAACGGGAACAGTGGGCGATGGGGATCCCAGGCCGACTGATTAACGTGGGCTGCATGATGCCCTATATGGACTATACGCCCCGCAGCCTTGCGGAGCTGCTGGTGGCCAATCCCATGCCGGAGTTCGCCCGGATCCGAAAGGACGGGACGCCGGCAGAGAATCAGGAAGCAACGGATACCGGCGACGATTCGGAGGTGATTCGGAATGTCCGGTAAACTTACGCAGCCGATGGTGGAATTCTACCTGGATCGGTTCGGTGACCGGAACAGCTTCAATTACCGCAACCTGATCTACGACGGGAAGAGCTGCGAACTCCTCGATGAGTTCTTCAGGCTCATGGAACAGATTGCTCCGGCTAACGAAGACGGCGGAAAATATCTTTGGATCCGCGCCGATCGGGGTCCCATTGAGGACTTCGGAGACGCCGAGGAACTGATCGCCGCAGGAGAATACAAGGATCTGGAAGCCTTCACCAGAGCGTGGAAAGACTGGTTTCCCGACGAGGTGGGCTGGTATGAGCTGGTAGCCCTGGAAGAAAAGGCTCGAGGTCTGCGGTTCATCCGGCTGGCGCATCGGATCGTGATCCTGCAGAACGATCGAGAAAAGCCGGAGGATGATGATCCCTACGATGTTTCGGAATTTGTGCAGTGGCTGATCGACGAAGTACGGGAATGCCTGGATATGCTCCGCGCAGGGACATACAACGATTTCGTCAGTAAGAATCTGCCTCCGCAGCACAGGACCGGGACGATCCGAAGGCGGGATTTCTGGAATGTCTGGCCGGAGGCTCGGGAGGAGTTCTTCAAGGACATTGCTCCGGAAGATGTAGCAGATTTTATCCGGCTTGCGTCCGCTCAGGTAGAGGATCACAGGGATTTCCACGGACGGCTGGCCTCCATGTCCGCCGGTGATTTCTACCGCTTCTGCGCCATGGGATATGCCGCCAACAACTATTACGGCTGCGATAAGACACCCAAGGAGCAGTATTATCTCCACGCCGACGGGCGGGATGAGGAACTCGGAGAAGTTGACCTGGATTCCCCAGAGGCGTTTTATGCGTGGCTGACGGACAGATCGCACTACGGCGGGCATCCCTGGGAAGTCTGCCGTGGCGGGAATTCCACGCATATCTCGCTGTATGTCCAAAATGACGAGAAGGGCTACTATCTCAACCTGGCCGGGGATGCCTGGAACCGGACCATAGAGGTCGTCAAGTTCTATCTGGCGCTCCGCAGGGCCGGGATCCCGGTATTTCTGTCGGAAGCCCATACCCTTGCCGACCGTCTGGCGGAAACGGAAAAGATCGGTATCGTCCCGGACGGCGTCTTTCCGGACTACTGCAGTGGCCTTTTCCCCAACGAGCATATTATCGACTTTATGAACCTGCCGGACGAGGACAGGGAGAAGTTCCTGCCCTTCTGTACATGGTACGATGAGGACCCGGTATACTTGCAGGGTTAGAATTAACTGATGACTCGGAGGATACAGCATGAGTGTGAACGTGAAATGGATTTCTATAGAAGAACTCTTTGCGTTGACAGATTCGGAGGGCTTGATAATTCAGCGCTTGGGTGGCGATCTTGACAAATGGATTGACACATTCAATTGGTTGCTCACCGTAGCCCATGTCTTAAAAGATGGTACTGAGTTCCACAACTGCCTTGCTTGTCAGTGCGATGGCTGGAATTGCCTTCTGCTTCCGTTCGGGAAAGATGTCAGCATCAATATTGAGGAGCTTGAAAAGTGGCGGGATAAAACTGCGGAACTCTTCCACGCCATTCTGCTTTCTGCCTTTATAAATGATCACTCGGCGGATTCGTTCAAACAGGAACACCCGATGATTAAATAATGAATACCAACAGACCCGGAGAATATACCATCCGGCTCAATGAGAAACAGCTGCGGCTTCTTCAGAACGTCCTTGAAGAATGGGCCAGGTTGCGGATGGGTCAGGCCGCCTTTTTGGCAGATGCGCTGGCGTTTCAGCACTTCAACTATTCCGAACACACAGATGAAGAATTCAATGATCGCATCCGGGGCGGAAATGAGGGCGAGCTTCTACTGAAGCAGGCAATGGACCGGTTCGCCGGGACGGATCCCCATCACTGGTACAAGACCGACGAGGTGGAAACGGCCCTGGATATGTGGAGTGTGATCCGCAACTTCTTCTGGCGTCAGCTCCCGGAGGAGCGGCGGGATCGATGGGGCAGGGATGCCGACCCTCTTTTCCTTTGTGGGCCGGAACCCGGTATAAAGGTTGAAAAGCATCCGGAGGAATCGGCATGTCAGATGCCGGCGGAGCACGAAGGGTGAGAACCGTTCGGGGCTATAGATCTTGCCGCCCGAAAGAGTGATGAAGGGAGAGCTCGTGGTGGAAGGACAATCGAAGCGAATCTGGAAAGAGACCCTCGCCCCCAAGTATTTGCATGAGGTTATGGGTGTTTATCACGGCGCGTGGTTTCCGGATATGGATCGCTGCTGGCGAAGCAACGACGGGTACCAAGTTACCAGCCGTATCATATTTACTGAATGGGGCAAGGTCGAACACGCCGCCATCCAGCTCATAGATGATAAGGCTTTCCTTTCCGCGAACGGAGAACGCGATATTCCGTGGGCGGTGAAGCAGCAGATCAAGAATGAACTGTTTGGTGAAAAGAGACTGGCAATAGAGGTTTTCCCGAAGCAAAAGAATCTCGTCGATGTCCAGGACGTTTATCACCTCTGGGTCTTCCCGAAGGATTTTGACCTGCCTTTTGGTATTCATCCGACACGGGACAAACAATGCAGAGTTGTAAGACGTGGCTACCCCAAAGACGTTAACTGTCTGATTAAGAACACACAAGAAATGCGAGGGATAGGCTCAAAAGAAAATGCGGAAAAAGCAGAGCTGACGCCCGATGTGCCCGACAGTGATTCGTTTCCACTCCCAAAGTTTCTCGAAGGAGAAGAACTGCCTGCAGGTTATTATGATCCTCCGGATCCGTACCTGGATCCTCCTGAATCCAGATACGATCTTCGAGCGATGGTTGATTACGCACGAAAGACAGGAAAGAGAGTCGTTGATTTTACAAAAGAAGAAGCGGAAGCGTTTCTCATTAAGTAGGTTCCCGGCAGTTTGCCCAAAACCTGCCAGGTTGAATCAATACGAGAATAAATGGGATGTTGGCTTAGAAGCAGCCATCATTTAAAGAGTGGTGCGTAGCTCCGCCTAGTGCGAAATGTGGCGAGATATCCTACATGCATAATGAGGTATGAGGTCATGATGCGCTGGCGGGTAAAAGTGGGCCGGGATCAATCCCGAATCTGGAAGTAATCTGGATGCCTTTGGCGTAATAGCACACCATTTATTTCGGGCAAGTCCGCAAGGCATTACAAAGGAGCTGTTAGAAAATAGATATGTCATATAATTCTCCGTATCGTGCGTATGAGTCGGTCCCGAATGTCTGCATTATTGAATCCGGGCAGACAGCGCGGGACACATACGGGCACCGATATGGAAGTCAGGTTTTGACGCTCAATTCAGAGCAGATGGAAGCACTGTCGGAAGGAAAACAGCTAGGCATCAGCATCATGGACGGCGAGTACGCCCTGTTCATTATCGGGCCTCAGAATACAGGAAGAAATCCTGAGTGATATATGTTGAATGACGAATATTACGCCATTTGCCTGGACGATCCCGCAGTTCCTGCGTTCTGCTCATTCCAGAAGCTGTATATCGGCAGCGAAGAGGATCTGCTGACGCTGGCGGCCAATCTGGACAGAGATGGGGTCTACGCGGGAACTGCGGCAGGCATCCGCAGTTATTTCGCCGGGAATACGGGCGTTACCCACATAATTGCCTTAGCAGAAATACCGGTGATTCAACCGGTGGAGGTGCTGGACATCTCGGAACTGCACCTCGGTGCACGTCAATGGACGCATATGAACACCTGGGACTGCCCCTATGACCTCCGGTTTGACAGCGCAAGCGTCTCGCAGATCCTCGTGCGCCATGAAGGGAAGATCCTCCGGTGCATTCGGGCACGGTTCAACGGACTCACTTATCTCGCCTTCGCCGGAAGATGGATGCCCATTGGCGGAACCATCTTTGGTCATTCCTCCGTACTGTCCATCCGCCCTCTCCGTAATGGTGGCTATGACTTTGGGACTATCCTCTATATGTGCGAGGACAGCGCTGAGTCCCTTGCCGAACTGTGGCCTAAATTGAATGATCCTGACGCCTTGATTTTCGATTCCATTTGCGCAGAAGTGTTTGGAGACGGATAGGTGCTGTTGTGCTAAAGAGGGTAAGTTATGTCGCACGAATTGGCTTTTTACAAGGTTTCCAGAGTAACAGAGGATCTCCCTGACATCATCAATACAGACGATACTGAGTTCCCCTACTACAATGTCCGCACTGAAGAAGCTGCCGATTGGGAACAAGAAATTGGTATTATCCGGACGATGGAGTATAGCACGGTTGACCAGTTTGCAGCGTGCGAAAAGCTCTTTGGTAAAAAGCCGCAATCGATCAGAGTGCCTGCGGATTATTATCTCCATCCTGACAGTCCCTGGGCAGAGTTGGATCTGAACTTTCCGGACGGTGAAAGAAAGTTCGTCCACAGAAGAGAAATGGAGAAGTTCCGGACTAACGTGCAATACCAGGCGTACGTTTATTGCCGGGAGGAACTCGCCCGTGTAGAGTCAGGCTATAAAGTTGAATCGGAGGGATATGAGGACAGGCCCATGTCCGAAAAAGACCTTATGGGGATGGCCAGGCAATATTTGAATGACAACGGTGACTACTATGGCGGTTACGCCTATGAACCAGACCCTATGGTGATAATTATGAAAGCTTACTTCGCGGTTGTTGACGGCGACTGTATCGTCTGCGAGTCGGTATGATGCTGAGCGAAACTGCTGAGTGAATGCTACAGGGTGAAGAAATGGACAGAGATAATTATGGGTATGAAGCTTTCCGGGCTGCTTTCGAGGATATAGAATCAGCCGTTGCTGCTTTCGATAATCGTTTTGCCGATTACGACTTTTCTTCTCTAACAATTGACCAGATCGTACTGCTTGAGAGACGGCTTACCCCTTATCCGACAGCAAAAATCCAGCGTGCTTTGCGTCAGGCCAAAGTACAAGCCATTGAAAGGGAAAACAAAGAGCAACAGCGCAGACTTGTTCGGATCCAGGCCCGCTATGGTTACTATGGAGGGAAGGACGCGACCAAGGGACTTGGAATGCTGGAGATCAAAGCATACGAACGCGCAACCATCAACATCCTATATGACATGATGGCAGGGGCTTCGGATGCCGAAATCCGGGAAGCCATTAAGCGACATATACCGCCGATCACCGATGAAGAGATCGATGCATACAGATCGAAGGAAAAGGAGAAACTACATGGTTCAGATTACGTCCGCAATGGCTGCTAAGCAGCTTAGAAAACTGAATGAACAGCGGGATGCACTACTTGCCATGGAAAGAAAAGCAAAAGCTTTCACGGCAGCCATCCAGGAGGATCCGGAGAGCGTTCGGCCAGCGTATTATTACAGAGCGACGCAGAACGCGCTGTATGAGGTGGAATCCAAGATTCGGAAACTTAAGCACTCGCTCAACCGCTTTAATACCACCTACATTATTCCCGACTTCGGTATGACTATCGATCAGATGCTGATCTATATTCCCCAGCTTACTGCCAGGAAGAAGAAACTTGACGGGATGCGGAGCAGGCTGCCGAAGGAACGCGCCAGAGAGTCTCTGGTCCGGGGTAACAACATCATTGAATACAGCTACGCCAACTATGATATTTCCGAGACCGAAGCGGACTACAACGCCGTTTCCGATGAGCTTGCAAGGGCTCAGACTGCGCTGGACACGGCGAACGCCACAGTGCACTTTGAGGTAGAAATCGACTAGAGAATACTTTCCGCAGTCTATCACAACCGGCAGGTGTATTCATGGCACACCTGCCGGGATGGGCTGAAAAACCTGGAATGGAACATGATTCTATATGCGCCTTGTGAACGCACTCCAATGTCCAAGTTTCATGTCTTACGTTTTTAACCGTGGCCAGTAACGGCCTTATCCGTTATTTTGATTGTTATTGGTTAGGGTTCAGCGTCAGCCGAGGGACGGTTGTTCCACCGATCTATCATGTAATGTTCCGGGCGGAGGAGGTACGGTTCCATTCCGCCCTTTTTTTATCGGGAATTGGCACCGTACTTTGAAAGAACAATCCGGTATTGAGGCGGATTGCTGATGGAATAAGAGCGCTATTTAGTCTTAATGTGAAAAGGAAGGTCATGGAGAGACTCAAAGATTTTGAGATCGGTGAAGAGATCCAAATTGAAACAGGCTTCACCAATTGGAACCGCGTCGACAACGAATTCTATTGCCTGGTAGCGGGGATGGACGATGATGGCAGGATCATCCTCGACGCGAAGAACGCTGTCTGCTTTGATGGAAGGAACAAGATACAGCCGTATTTCGTTCTGGATGGAAACACAGCGGTCGAAAAGACGCCGTTTTACAATAAGATTCCAGGCTGTTATGTGCTCTGGGACATCACGGGCATGGACACGCACGGGAGATTCATTCTGAGATCCTATCACAAAAAGGACTAGGTGTAGTATGGAGGAAATCTGGAAACCGTTCAGCCAGTCGGAATACAGACGGCCTTGGCAGATTGGACGTTTGCTCAAACAGATTGGCAGAGACCTCAAGTGGAGCCATCAGCGGATCTGGAAAGGTTACTGCGACTATGACCTGTTCAGCATAGATGGCTGGTTTATGAAGCTCATGCAACGCATGCTGAAGGAGTTCAAAGAATCCCGTCACGGTTCTCCCGTTGCAATGAACAATCCTTCCCATGCGGTATTTCTGGATGAAATTGAGCGTGATCAGGATGTCCATAGCGCGTGGGATATGAAACTCGAACGTATGATCTTTCTGCTGGGCGAGATGGACGAGTATTCCTGCTCACAACAGAATTCCTTCGCGGATGAGTATTTCGGGGTGATCGAAAAACTCCTGCAATGTCCAGATGCCCGTCCTGACGGTTCGAGCGCCCGGAGCTTTCCTGATTTGAAGGAATACCCGGAGTATCAAGAGCTTGAAGAGAACTATCACTCGGAGGAAAAACGGTTGGCTAAGTACCGACTGGATTGCAAACAGGAGTTCTTCGAGCTCTTCTCGACACATTTCTATGACTTATGGGACTGAGGAGTGAGAGAAATGAGCACTAAGGGCTCCTTTATTATCCGGAAAAACAACCATGATAAGGAACTGTTTATTCCTGCGGACGCCCAGCCGGAAATCGCAGGGCGGGACGCTGTTAGGATGATTAAGTCGCTGGATCTGAATGCTCTGTACGATCTGCTTGTTCCGGAAGATGACCTGGCTGAGCTCATCGGAGAGAATGAGGTCGCAAGCGAGGAACCCCTTGATTTTTCCTTGGGTTTGTGTGTCGGGTCTGTGCGAAGCGGACAGCCATACGTCTATCGTCAGATGGAATGCTGCCTGATTCAGAACTCTCTATTCTGCGAGTATGGCTACGTTCTTGATCTGGATGCGAGTGAGCTGCATTTTTACATTGGTTATCAAAACACCCCACAGGAAGGTAACCGCTACGGAACCGAACGAAATGATTTTGGCTATTATCCTTGCCGCCTGAAGGCGAAACTGCCGTTTGCTTCCGTAAAGCAGGCTGAAACACCGGTGATCGTCACCTGGCTGAAAGCCGCGGATGAAGAAGACTCTGATGAGATCCGGAGCTTTAATCCGGTCGTCGCTAATGCGGAAATCATCCTTCCGGAAAAGCAGGGTATCCGTCAACTGATTATCGCCAGGAAAGATCTTCAGATGTCACCCGGCAAACTGGCGGCGCAGGTCAGTCACGCAAGCATGGCGTTTATAGCGGATATGCTCCGGAAAGGCGGCGTTGATGAAGAGCTTTCCCTCGATACCTGCGAGGTGGAAGCGTATCATATCTACATTGAGATGTTGCCGGAAATCTACAACGACTGGCTGCACGGGGCCTTTACCAAAACAATCTGTGAAGCCAGGAATAAAAACCATCTCATGAAAGCCGCTGTGATGGCTGAGGAATTTGGACTGCATGAAGGAAAAGACTACTTTCTGATCAAAGATAGCTGCCTGACCGAACTGGAGCCGGAGGAATACGACGAGAACGGTGTAGGCCGCACGCTGACCTGCATCGGCTTTCGCCCCCTTCCTGACATGATTGCGCATTCAATCAGCAAGAAGTATCAGCTTTATCGCTAACTGGTCGCTTTAAGACGAATCTTTTCGGTGAAAACCATAACACTGAAATCTGAGGGAGGAAATGCAATGAGTTGTCATGATATTGGGCGCGGGATGGCGTCAGTAGCAAAGGTGGTCATCAGCCTATACGAGAGCAAACAGATCGATAAACAGGCGGTCATTCGCCTTATACATGCTTGCAGAAAGGGCGTTCACTGGTGCGATGGTAACGAGGGCGAGGCTATGGAACCCGTGGTGGAAGCGGGGTATTGCGGGCTTTGCTTTGAGAAGAAGAAAAACTTGTCCAGCGTGTTTGACAATGATCTCGGGTATCCGAAGATGTATGATGTCTTTGAAGCCTACGATGATACTGCTGCAAATGACGTTCTGTGCCCGGAGTGCAAAGAACGCATCCTCGCTGAGTACAGGGCCAAGAAGTCAAGAAAAGAAAGAAGCCTCCAATCAGAGTCCTGAAATGCTCCTTTGGGAGGATCGTATCTCACCACGTTCTTCGTCGGTGACCGGCTGCAAAGCTGGTAAACAGGAAGTCTCCAAGCGATTTGGATCTGGTGAAGGTATCATCGGAAATACTGAGGAGTTTGACAGTTTCAATGATGAAATTGCAGAGTTATTCGATAGTTCAGGCTGATCATAGCGCTTCGCTGATACCTACCTGGAAACTGCTGGGTGGGGTGCTGTAAGGATAGTCAAGTCATGAGAGCAGGCGACTATCCTTCAACGCTTCTGGCCTGACTTTCTGTGGATGCAGACGGGATTCAGCATTGAATAAAACAGCCAAAGAGATGCCAACAAAAGGACTGGCATCTCTTTGGCTGTTGTGATATGATATATCATGAAAAGACTCTAGTTGATTGGCCAGCCAAGCGCAATATTAGCCTAATTGCAAGCCTAACTGGGAAGGTTTTTGTTGGTAGTTGAAGGGAAGAGACAAAAACCGAAAAGCCTGAAAAGCGTTGATATATAAGGCTTCGCGGCACTTTGGGAGAAGGCGTTGCGATGTCATCAACGAGTTCGAATCCCTCCTTCTCCGCCACGGGAACCCCGCAGTCACAAGGGCTGCGGGGTTTCTCTATGCCGAAATACCCTTTATCTACCCTTTATGGCTTTTACGGCGCGTTCTGAATGAGCGCTCGTTACATGGGCAGATCAGAAAAATAAAGCGCGGAGGGAATCCTCCGCGTAGTAGCTCAAAAGTATTCAAACCATGCCGGTGTTATCCTAGCAATTCTTGTCGGTATCGGATATACTCTGTATGTAGGCCTCCATCCGGTCAGCTGATTTGCGCTGCATTTCATCGGAGACGTGTCCATATACGTCCAGAGTGAAGCTGGCGGACGAATGACCGAGGTGCTCCTGAACTGTCTTAATGTCATCCCCGTTTTCCAATGAGGCCAGGGCAAAGCTGTGGCGTAGGTCATGGAATCGTCGGTCAGGGATGTCCAGCTTCTTTACGACTTCCTTGTACCTCTTATACACCGTAAAGTGGCACAGATGCTCCCCCAGCGCATTTGTGAACACCAGATTCCAGACGTTCTGCCATGCGGACCCAGCAGTAGTTTTCCACGACTCTTGATCTTTCATCTGCTCACGTAGGATGCCGATAACGCTCGGTGCAACGGTAACGGTCCGGTTCTTGTCGGTTTTCGTTGGGGCCAGGATATACTCCCCGCCAACTTTCTTGCTCTTCTGCAGCTGCTTGTTGATGAGAATCGTACCTTTCTCAAAGTCAACGCAGTCCCAAGTCAGGCCCAACACTTCACCCTGGCGCATCCCGGTGAACAGCGTGGTCATAAACACTCGACCATACGGATGATCTCGAATCTCCTCGACAAACCGTTGGATATCATCACGGGTAAGTGGGTGAATCTCCGTGCGGGCGGTGTGGGGAAGCTCGCACAGATCACATGCATTTGAGATCAAGATTCGATTCTTCACCGCCCTGTCTAATGCCCGGTGAAGGACACCGTGGATGTTCTTTACGGTCTTCGGGCTGAGCTTATCCTTTCGCAGCAGGCGATTGTAGAACGACTGAATGACCACGGGACTAAGCTCTTGGAGCTTTCTGTTTCCCAAGCCGGACTTAATGTGTGTGTTGCATATCGTTCTATACGAGTCCAACGTGTACGGTTTGACAGAAACGGCGGCATATGTATCGAGCCATAAGTCAAGCCAGGTAGCTACCGTATAGTCGCTGGGCTCCAGATAGATGCCTTCATCCACCTCGGCGACTATCTTCGCCATCTTCTGCCGTACTTCTTTCTGGGTCGAACCATAGATTGAACGCTGAATCTGCTTTCCGGTTTTGGGGTCATACCCGACTGTGCATCGGGCTTCCCAGCACTTATCACTTCGTTTTCTAATGCTGCCAGCACCTTTTGGCGCGCGGTTGATCTTATTTCGCATGTGGTTTTCTCCTTTCGTGAGGCCATCTGGGGAATGGCGCGGAGGGGAAAACTCCGCGCCAAATCCTTCGTCAACTAGGCAATGTCATCCTCGCTTATCTGTTTTTCAATCCACTGAATCAGCGCATCTCTTGGAACGACCTTCCGACGCCCGATTTCAAGAACAGGGAAACCCTTTGCCCGCATCAGCTCATATACGGCAGATTTTGACACTCCGAGAACCCGGGCTACTTCAGTAGCTTTCAGCACAAGCGGTAACTGAAGGAAACTGGTCGGCATTGATATCATTCTCCTTTCCGATTAGTCGAATGCCTTGAATAGCGGCTTGTGGGTTTAGCCCGGGACTCTTCCTCTGCCGGACATGACGTGCGTTAAGCTCTGGAAAGAGCCTGCTCACTACGCTACCGAATTGCGACAGCGCGATGTTACTGTTGGTCTGCTCCCGATACCCATTCCACAGGTCATCAATGAACTCATACCACTTCGAATCATTGACAACGTTCCCATGGAAGAATTCCGCTATTTGCCAGTCTCGGGTTTGATTGTCCATCGTGTCCATAATACAGGGCCTTTCGTATTGCCCTGGGAATTGATACCGGCTTTCAACTAAATTCCAATATTTGTATATCGCGTGTGTGGCGATGCCATCGGCCTCTCGGAGCAACAGCTCCAATAGTTCTCGGTTTTGTTTAGCTCGGGGAACCGCATAGCGGAAGGGGATCCTTATCAGCCTGTCCTCAAAAGCCTCATCGGCCTCTTTGATCTGGAGCTCGTGATTTGTGACGAGGACGATTTTCCCAGAGAAATGGAACTGGATACGCCCACGGTATTTCTGATCACTCGATACGGCATCGCCTCCGCTGAGTGCCTTCAGGATTCCAACGGTTTTTTTGCTTAGTGGAGCGTTCGGCATATCGGGGGCGACGCATAGCGCCACATCCGCCAATGCCGATAGCGCGAACTGACGCGACAATTCGTTGCTGTCGATGCTGACGAATGCTCCCCCCAGGGGGTCGATCAGATACCGCAAGAGGTTCACGAGCAGCGATTTTCCGGAGTTCGGCACGCCTTCTAAGATGAATATGCATTTCGCTGCATTGTCCGGCACCAGGATGTAGCCCAGCATTGCCCAGATTCGATCAATTAGTTCGTCTTCTCCGCCTGTCGCGAACTGCAAAAAGCGATCAAAAGCTTCATGCGGAGCGCCCGATGTCCACGAGGCATTGATCGCGCGAGTCACAAAACGATCCGGTGAATGGGGCCATGTCACCTGGCGCCGAATGTCCAGCGTAGCGTTTTTGAACGCAATGAACTGAGGCGCGAATGCCCACTCCGGGACCTGAAACCGGGCGTCATCCATAAGGATCCGAACGACATCTCGTGCGAAGGAAGGTCTGCCTTCGCTTTCAACCGCTGCCCTGGCGTACTGGTAAATCAGGCCCACGAGATCGCGCTCCGTTGTCTTTTGGTAAACCCCGTGCACCTCGTTAAAAACGTACTGCACCCCTGAGCGGCTCCAAAACCGCATTGCGCTGGCTACCGCTTGCGCGACCGAATAGGGCGTCGGTGCTTTTTTTAGCTGAGGAAGCGGTATGGTCTGCTCGATATCCTTAGGTGTGAACGCTTTTGGTGTCAAGCTTGAGTGCCACGTCGGCAACGGCTCAACAGGCTCTGGAGATGACCAAGTGACTCCGCTACCGTCAAGGAAAGGTTTCATGAAGTTGCTTAGATCATTGGAGATCGCAGAACTGGATCTCAACAGCACGTCTTCGGCTTCTGGAATAAGGGGATCCACCAGTTCATCTCCCCCGTCAACATAGAGCGGGTCGAATAGGCTCTCGCGGAGTTTAAGGGCATCAGTAGTACTGCTTTTCATTTGGAATATCCTCCCACATACACATTTCACGGCCGTGTTGCTGAAAATCATAGCAAGGCGCAGGATGAATGTCAAATCGCACGATTATGTTATGAATATAAATATATATAATCTATAATTTTTCATTTCCAAAATATGGTGATCCGGGTTAATTCATGATTAAATTGGACAAGCGTTCTTTGATATTTGCAGCGAAAAGAAAAGCCGATAATCTACTGCAAAGATTAAGGAAGAATCAAACGAGGAGGAGTTGCTATGTCAGGCAGACTAGATGATGAAAAGAAAAAAAAGTTGCTTGCAAGAATTGAACAGGATTGTGCTATGGGAAAAAGACCGATTCCATTGATATGCCTGATATTTGTAGAGTTCATCTCGACGATATAGATTAGCGAAGGTAGAACTTATAATATTTTAATCAGCGGCGAAACAGTCCCATATGAATTGACCACCCTGGAAGGGGAATTGATGGACGCATACATCCATGATGTTTCCATCGTGCAGGAATATGCCGCTCTCAATCGAGACGCCATTCTGGACGAACTGTGCCGGGGCATGAAATGGAAAGTGCAGGAGAGTCGCTCCTGCATCCACAATTACATCGATACCGGCGGGAAAACGATGGTCCTTCGGAAAGGCGCTGTTTCTGCCAAAGCCGGGGAGAAGCTTATCATCCCCATCAATATGCGGGACGGGGTGATCCTCGGAACGGGGAAAGGCAATACGGACTGGAACGAGTCGGCCCCCCACGGAGCCGGGCGGATTATGAGCCGCTCGGAGGTGAAGCAGACCTTCACGGTATCCGCGTTCAAAAAAGAAATGCAGGGCATCTACAGCTCCAGCATCGGAGCAGACACCCTGGACGAAGCGCCGTTTGCCTACCGGGGACTTCAGGAGATCAAGGCGGCAGTGCAGGACACCCTGACCATAGATGACGTGCTGAAACCGGTCTACAATTTCAAAGCGGGAGGCGCCGACTGAGCGATTTCATACCCTTTACGGTCCCTTTACTCGTTGTCCTGAGGTTGGACCGGGTGTACTGGACGATACAACAAAGCATGAAAAATGCACTGCAAAGCACAGAATCGCTTACAAAACACAGGGCGGATTCATGACCGGAGACTTCGAATCCCTCCTTCTCCGCCACGGAGAGCCTTGAAACTAAAGGGTTTCGAGGCTCTCCCTTTTGTTTTCGGCCTGATTTCGGTCAAATTGTTCGCAATTTCATGGATGTACCGCTCCGTCCGGTCAGCGGACTGCCGCCGCATGCCGTAAACCGTGCCGTATCGACGATGGTAAAGGAAAGTTCACCACCGAGAGAATCAAACGCTGTCAAAACCAACCAGCACGCTCCGTCACAGGTGCGGACTCGATCAACGCCGGTTCGCCAAAGGCCATTTAGTCCGCTGGATAGCATCCCGAACAAAACCGTGGCTGAATATTCCCAATTCTAATAGGATTTTTGTTTGTCTTCTACAATCGCATCCGTTCTTCTGCTATAATGATGATCGGACGGAGAAACGAAAGGAAAGCATTATTCTGTTTGGGAGGGTATAGGTCATGTTTGGAGTCGGCAGCGTCAATATCGACCGGGTCATGAGGGGTTCCAT
>JAEEGL016396079.1_pt1 | contig 17210 bp, 11 predicted proteins | sample 9134231 | NCBI WGS metagenome assembly JAEEGL01 (sample SAMN16246548, study PRJNA631951) | gut metagenome | biome: gut microbiome; feature: rumen; material: fiber-attached | host: Bos | place: Iran: Karaj | collected 2018-10
AGGAAACAACAGACTATGTCCGACCAGATATCGTTCGAGCCGCCGCGCGGGATGAGGGACTTCTATCCCGAAGACATGACGTGGCGCAACAAGGTGTTCGACGCGTTCCGCGCCGCCGGCGCGGCGGCGGGGTTCGAGCCGTATGACGCATGCGTCGTGGAGAGCTACGAGCTCCTGGCGCGCAAGGCTGGCGAGGAGGTGGGCGACCAGATATACCACTTCTTCGATAAGAGCGACCGGCACATAGCGCTGCGCGCCGAGATGACGCCCACGCTCGCGCGCATGGTGGCGCAGCGCCAGGGGTCCTTGCCGTTCCCGATCAAGTGGACCACCATCGCGCAGTGCTTCCGCTACGAGCGCATGACGAAGGGGCGCAAGCGCGAGCACTACCAGTGGAACCTCGACATCGTCGGCGAGGAGAGCGTCCTCGCGGAGGTGGAGGTGCTGGGGGCCGCGTGCGACGCGCTCCGCCGCATGGGTCTTTCGGACGCCGACTTCAAGGTGCACGTCTCGAACCGCGCGCTCCTCTCCGAGCTGCTCGCCGCGAGCGGCATTCCCGCCGAGAAGCACGCGCAGGTGTTCCTCGCCCTCGACAAGCGCGGCAAGATGCCGGACGAGGAGATCGCCGCGATGCTGAAGGCCGGCGGGGTGGACGACGCCGGCGTCGCCAAGACGTTCGACATCCTGAACCTGAAGTCGCTCGACGAGCTGCCTGACGGCCCCGCCAAAGCCAACCTCCAGGAGCTGTTCCGTCTTGCGGACATCGCTGGGTTCGGGAAGTGCCTGGAGTTCGACATCTCGGTGATTCGCGGGCTCAGCTACTATACGGGCATCGTGTTTGAGTGTTTCGACGCCCAGCGGGAGTTCCGCGCCATCTTCGGCGGCGGACGCTACGACAACCTGCTCACGACGATCGGAGGCGACCCCGCGACCGCGGTTGGCCTCGGATTCGGCGACGTGGTCGTGACCGAGCTCCTGAAGGCGCGGCTGGGCGCGGACGCCGCCACGCCGAAGAAGGGCGTGTACGTCGGCTGGATGTTCCCGGAGCAGCGCGACGCCGCGCTCGCGCTTGCGGCGAAGCTGCGGGCGGCGGGCGAGGACGTGAACCTTGCGCTCCGGAAGGCGAAGCCGAAGCAGTTTTTTGCGCGGGCGGGTGTCTCGTCTTGCGCAAAGGCCGTGTTCCTGGGGCCGGATGACGTGGCGGCCGGGACGGCGAAGATGAAGGACCTTGCCACGCGGGAAGAGGTGACCATTGGCCTCTAGGATGGATAGGAATACGGCTGCGGCGCTGGCCGCGCGTGCAGAAGGCGTGAGGGCCGGCGTGGACGTGGGTTTTGCGGATGCCGCGTTCTCGCGGGTGCTCCGCCAGGCGCGCGCAAGCGTGTGGATGACGGTTGAGGACGGGGCTGTCGCGCGCGACGCCATCGCGTCCGTACTCGACCCGAAGACGGTGCTGCAGCTGGGGGCGGGCGGCGAACTGCCGTTCGAGGACCACCAGTTTGAGGTCGTCCTGCTGTCGACCGCCATGCTCGCGCAGCCGCGCGAGCGGCTGGGAACGCTGGTCAGGGAGACGCATCGCATCCTGCAGGGAGGGGGATGCCTTTATTTCACCGTCGAGGAGGCGGCGCGTGGAAGCGCAGGCTGGACGCAGAGGGCGATATACGAGCTGTTGCGCGACGGATTTGACGTGGTCGGGCTCAAGCGCCCGCCATGGTGGAGGTTCGGGACGGCAGGGCGGACGCTGACGGTCTGCGCGCGCCGCAAGAACTGGCGCAACCGCGGGACGCCGATCGTCGGCGCCGCGATGCCGGTGTCATCGGCGATGCTGTCGCCGCGCGAACGGTCGAAATGAGGAGAAGTCAATATGGGCAAGATCGCAATTCGTGCAGTAATACTCGCGTCGGCGTTTTGGGTGGGATTGGCAGCGCATGCCGATCCTGCCAACGCGATCATGAAGCTGCTCAATTCGCGCGCGTCGGGTTCGCGCAAGGGGTATGCCGACGCGGCGGAGGAAGTGGCTGAAAAAGCCAGGGAGGGCATTCCGGTATACGGGTTTGTGCTGGCTCTCGTGTCGCGCGAGCAGGACGCGCCGCCCGCAGCTCGGCTCGACGACGAGACGCGCGAGAAGTACCTCAACGGCTGTCGTGACAAGATCAAGCGCCTGGCGCTCGAGAAGAACAACTCGATGGCGTGGTACCTCCTCTCGCTGGATTCCGGCGACACGAACCTGCTGCACCGCGCTGCCGACGGCGGTAACATACAGGCGCAGAACGCGTGGGGCGCGTTCATCCTTGCGCACTCCATGGACGATGGCGTCTCCACGAACGAGCAGAGGCGCGTGATGGGACTCGCGTACGACTACTTCAAGAAGGCGGCCGACGCGGGCGATGCGAACGGCCTCTACAACCTCGGCACGTGCCACGCCCGCGGCTACGGCACGCCGCAGGACGACCAAAGCGCATTCAACTGCTTTAGGGCTGCGGCCGAGAAGGGGCATCCAGAGGCGATCAACAACGTCGGCTGGTTCTTCCGCGAGGGGCGAGTGGTGGAGAAGGACCTCGAGATGGCGGCCCGGTGGTTCGCCAAGTCCGCCGAGAACGAGAACCCGTACGGCCAGTTCAACTATGGCTTGGCGCTCCAGCGCGGCGAGGGTGTGCCGAAGGATCTGAAAAAGGCGGCGGAACTGTTCCGCATCGCAGGAGACCACGGATGCATCGAGGCGATCGACGCCTACGGCGTGGCGCTCTGGCGCGGGGAGGGCGTCCGGGAGAACCACCGCAAGGCGTTCCAGCAGTTCATCCGCGCGGCCAACCTAGGGTATCCGCCCGCGATGGAGAACATCGCCACGTGCTACTCGCGTGGGACCGGGGTCCCTGCGGACGAGAATCTGGCGACCGAGTGGAAGATCCGCTCGCGCGCCGCGCGCGGCGACCGCAACGCCCAGGCCTGGCTTCGCCAGAACTCGAAATAGCCGTTTCGCGGGAAGGCCGTTGACGCAGGGGACGATTTTAGTTAAAATTAATGCGGATTTTTTTCGGACCAGGTGTCAGACGGCGTAGCTAGGCCCTCCTAACTTGCTTGTCGGGCAATAACGTCCGGCCTAAACGGAAAGACGAGGTAGTCATGAGCATGAAGAAACTGTTTGTTATGGCGCTAGCGCTCTCGGCGGCGACGTGCGTTTTCGCTCGTCCGCACTGCGGTCCGCGCGGCGGGTTTCACGGCGGCTGGCATCATCACGGCGGCTGGCATCATCACGGCGGCTGGGGCGGCCCGCGCTACTACGGCGGCTGGGGATACCACGGCGGCTGGGGATACCATCACCATCACCATTGCGGCCTTGGCCTGGCCGCGGGCATCGTGGGCCTTACGGCCGCTACGGCCGCGATCGCGCACGACGTCGTAGCGCCGCCTGTGGTGTATTCCACTCCGGCCGTATATCCCGCCGCGACCTACGCGGCTCCGGTCGCCACGACATATGCGGCGCCAGTGGCGACTTACCCGGTTGCCGCGCCTGCGGTCGTGACGCCCGCGCCTGTGGTCTATCCGGCCACCACGGTCGTATATCCGCGTTATCGCCGCTGGTGCTGGTGAGCGTCCTGCTCCAGTACCGGTTCGTGCTCGTCATAGCGCTGCTGGCGATTGCCGCGGCGCTGTTGACGGATGTAGCCCGCCTCCCGCTTGCGTTGCGCGGGCTTCGTCGCGCCTTGGGCGCTGGCGCGGGAGCGCAGGCTGATTCGCCAAGGCCGCTTTCCAAGACGCGGCGGATTGTCGCTTTCGCGCTGGTGGTGTTGGCCTTTCTGGTGGCGGTGATTGGAGGCTGACATGGCGAATGACCTGACTTCTCACATGGTCTTTAAGTTCATCAAGCGGCAGGCGTTTGGGTTGGCCATACTAGCTTGCGCGGCGGTGGCGTTCGCGTTTCCATCGGCGTTCAAGGAATGGGGCGGCGTGAAGCTGATGTCGCTAGTGGTGCCGGCGATTCAGGTGATCATGTTCGGCATGGGCACCACGCATTCCGCCGCCGACTTCCTGCGCGTGGCGAAGCGCCCGTGGGCGGTGGCCACTGGCGTGTTCCTTCAGTTCCTCGTGATGCCGATGGTGGGATTCCTTCTCGCGAAAAGCTTCGGCTTTTCCGGGGAACTGGCGGCCGGCTGCGTGCTTGTCGGCTCGGTGGCGGGCGGCACGGCGTCGAACGTGATAGCGTTCCTGGCGAAGGCCGACGTGGCGCTCTCGGTGACTATGACGTGCTGCTCCACGTTGCTTTCGCCGTTCGTCACCCCGTTCGCCATGAAGGTGCTGGCGGGATGTTTCGTGGAGATCGACGCGGTAAAGATGATGGTGGAGATACTGAAGGTGGTGATCGTGCCCATCGCGGCGGGCGGGCTCGTCCATGCGCTTTTCAAGCGGCAGTTCGACGCGCACAAGGCTGTATGCGACCGCGTCCTTTCGCTCCTTTCCATGTCTGGCATCTGCTTCACGATTCTCGTGTTGACCGCGCCGAGCCGCGACACGTTCGCATCCGCCGGCGTGGCGATCGTGGCTGCGGCGATCATCCACAACACCGTGGGCTACCTGAGCGGCTACTGGCTCACGCGTCTCGTGGGGCGGTACGCGCACATGGGCGAGACCGAGGCGCGTACGGTGGCGATCGAGGTGGGGCTCCAGAACGGCGGAATGGCGGGGGCGCTTGCCGTGGGCGTGATGAACAGCGCGGTGGCCGCGCTTCCGGCGAACATCTTCTCCATCTGGATGAACTTCTCTGGATCCGTCCTTGCCAGTTGGTGGAGCAAAAGGACGAATAGTCGCTGACTTCGCGACCGTTATTCCGGCCGCGCAGCCTTGCCGCGGTTCCGCCGATGTGATATACTACCGCCCGTCGTCAAGCCGTGGCCGGGCGGGATCCTGCGAGTCGCCCATCCACTTCCGATAACAACAGAAGAAAAGGAAATCAAAGAATGAACTGCCGTCCCCTGCAGGTCTTGTTGATCAGTCTGGCGTGCTGCCTTTCTGCCGAGGCCAAGTTTTCGTTTAAGCCAACCACCCCTAAAGCGCCTCGACCGACGCAGGCACCGGCACCCGAGCCTGCGCAATCGCCTTCCGCTCGCGAGACTCCAGCGCAAGCGCCGTCCAGGAGCGAGGCGAAGGAGTCCGCCAAGTATGACAGGCGCGTCAAGGCCGCGCTCGACGCGGAATCGCTGAGATACCAGGTCAATGCCTCCGGCAACTTCGTGCTTTCGTGTTCATGGGAGACGGGGGATTCCAGCGAACGTTCTCAGCTCGTATACATACAGTCTGGGACGGAGACGCTAGGCGGCTTTGAAATCCGCGAGATATGGTCGAAGGGCTTCGGGGGCGGGAAGTTGCCTCGCAGCGAGCTGGCCAAGCTGCTTGTCCAGAACGAGTCGCTTAAGATCGGCGCTTGGGGGATACAGCAGTCGGCGGAGGGGGAGGAGCATCTTTTGTTTACGGCCAAGGTGCCGGCCAATCTTTCCTCGAGCACCATCCGTTCAATCGTTTTCAACGTCGCCAAGGTCGCAGACGCGCTTGAGCTGAAGCTTGATGGAGGCGACGACCTATGAGCTGCCGCAATTTCCCCATCGCTTGCATGGCGCTCGCGCTTGCCGTCTCGTTCGGCTCGACGGGTCTGGCGGCAACAGAGACGTGCGAGTTCATGATGCCCGTTCTGACCGTGAACGAAAAGACAGGCGGCGCGTTCAATCGCCTTCGGTTCACGTTCGAACGCACCGACCAGAACGAGCCTCTGAAGATTCTCATCGCGGACGATACGCCGTCCGGCTCCGGCACCAGCATCCGCAGCAGCGTGTGGCTGGCCGCCATCACGGCGTCGATGTACCGGAACGATCCCATGAACGGCGTCCGCATCACTGTTGAGTTCTCCGGAAACGTGGACGGCCCGAGTGCGGGCGGCGTCATGTGCCTGTCCATCCTTTCCGCCATGTCCGGGCGGAAGATGCCAGATGACTTCGCGATGACCGGCACCATCATGCCCGATGGCACGATCGGCCTCGTTGGTGGTGTCGCCCTCAAGGTGCAGGCGGCTATCAAGCGCGGATGCAAGCGCATCTGCATCCCGATGTTCGAGCGTTTCGAGAAGCAGAAGGACGGCTCGCGCGTCGACCTGTTCCGTCTTGGCGAGAAGGAAAACGTGACGATCAAGCCCGTAAGGAGCGTCGGCGAGGCTTTCTCCTTTCTGCACGGGCTTCCGCCCCCTCCGCTCCCTGCGATTGACGAGTTTGCCGTCCGCAGTCTTCCGCGCGGCGTGGAAGAGGTCCTGATCAAAAGATGCAAGGAGGCGGAGTTGGAGTTCTCGGCCGTCCGTCGCGCGCAGGACGAGGAACTGATCGAAGCGTTGAAGAAGGACGAGTTCTACGAGTCCCTGCTGTTCAAGAACAAATATGTCCGCGAGTACGTGTCGGGGCGGCTGCTCTCGTCGTACGAGGACGTCAGCAATCTTTCATGCGCGTGGGCGGTGCTGCCGAAATGGATCGAAAACTACGCCGCTGTGCTTCGCGCGTTTCCGATCCTTGGGAAAGATCCGCCGTTTTCGTCCGGCGATCGGAGTCGGTTCGTCGCCGCGATCAAGCAGCTCAGGGAGCGCTTCGAGAAATCGTCCAAGCCGATCTTTGCTCTGGTGACGCCGGAAACCGGGAACTGTCAAGGTTCAGGATACGAGCGCGATTCCGCCAACGTCTCCGAGATCGCCGCGCAGGGCGAGACGTCCACCGAGACGGTGTCTACAGCGGCAGGGTTGCTTCTGTACCTGCAAGCGCGCTCGATCGACCTGGACGACGCGGCCAGGCTCTCGGACGCCCAGATTGCCGAACTTTTCCAGTTTGAGATGCGGAAGGAGTTCTTGCGGCTCTTTTGCCAAAACGCCATAGAGAACGACAGCGATGCGACCGTGCGCGAGGCCATCTACCGCAATTACGGACAAGTGCAGTCCAATGACAACCTTGAACGCGCCGAACGGCTCTTTCATTCCGCCTGGCTGGCGTCGGACGCCTCGTTGGATGCGGATATCGTCCGGGAGCATGCAGAGGAGGCCAAAACCACGCAAGATCGGGTCATGATGGCCTTCGCCGCGATGGATCTTCACTTCGCCTGCTATATCTTTGGCAAGGCTCGCGCTAGACTGGCGCACCATTGGCTGGAGCGCCCGGAGCAGCTGGCGGACCGCCGCTATCATGCGGCTGCCATGCTTTCGCTCAACGCGAAGATGCTTGCCAGCTCATGCACGCTGCTCGTGAAGCACGGACCCGACATCAAGGGAAGCTTCGACGACAACGGGACCTACAAGTGCGGGTCGCCGGACTTCCTCAACTACCTGATCCGCCGTGCGCGCGCGAGTGCCTTGATGTCCATCAACGAGTGCGTGCGCGCCGACGTGCCTTGCCTTAACGCGCTGCGTCTGTTCGAATCAGCCGACGGCAAGAACATGGGCGAGGCCGACGCCGAGGATCTTCTGCACGACATGCTTGAGCAGTACTGGGCCGCGGCTCTTGACGCCAAGGCCCTGCTGATGGGCTTCTCGAAGAGCCCCAAGCCGGTGGAGTCGCCTGCAAAACCCGCGTTGGCCGTCAAGCCCGCGGCGCCCGCGGCGCCAAAGCCCGCGATGCCGGTTCGCAAGTAGCTCAGCAAAGAGGATGAAGCGCCGGCTGCATTTCCGTAAGATGTGGTGGCTCGCGCCGGCGGCGATGAGCGCCGTGTTGCTGTGGGCGGCGTTTGCGCCGCTAGGCGAGACGGCGAACGTTGTAGTAGCAATTGCGCCTCTTCTTGTCGTTGCGCGTCTCTGCTCGCCTAAGCGGTCGGCATGGCTGTGGTTCGCGGGCGGGTTCCTCTTCTGGTTCGGAACGCTCTCCTGGATGCCGGCGATTATCAAGAACAACGGGCCTTGGCCGCTAGTCGTGCTTGGATGGGCGGGTCTGGCCGCCTTGTGCGCGGGTTACTTCGCGCTCTTCGGCTGGCTGTCGGCGCGCGTCTGGCGACGATGGGGCCGGTGGGGGATAGCGGCGGAGCCGGTCCTGTGGGCGGGATGCGAATGGCTGCGGGCGACGCTCTTCACGGGCTTCGCGTGGAACTTCCTGGGGACGGCGGTAGGGCAGACGCCCGCGTTCGCCGCGCCCGCGCGGCTGGGCGGCGTATATCTCGTGAGCGCGCTCGTGGTGCTGCTCAATGGCGTTTTCGCTACGCTTGCATGCAGAGTGATAGCGCAGATGAAGAGGGAACAGCCTGCGCGGACGAGCAGGTGGATACGTTCGCTGGAGACGGCGCTGCCGCTTGGCGTCATCCTGCTTGTCTTTTGTCTCTCTCAATCACGAGCCACGAGCCACGAGCCACGAGCCACGATTCCTCTCCGCGTGGCGCTCGTGCAGCGGAACGCGCCGTGCGTCTTCTCGTCGGCGCAGCAGCGGAAGGATCCGCTGGAAGCCTACGGACGCCTTCATGACGCGGCGGTTGCCGCGCGGCCTGATCTGGTTGTGTGGGGCGAGAGCGCTATGACGGAGTTCGGGCGGACGGACAGCGAGAACGCGCGCCGAGTGGCGGCTCACTTCGCCGCCGAGCTGGGTGGTGCCGCGCTGCTCGCGGGCGGCGACTGGGTGAACGATGGCCGCTACCATAACGCGGCCGCGCTCTACTCCGGCACGAACGCCGTGCAGTTCTACGCCAAGCAGCACCTGGTGCCGTTCGGTGAATACATTCCTTTCGACAAGTGGATTCCCATCCTCCAGAAGCTCTCGCCCATCGGCGTGTCGCTCTGGCCGGGGGAGGCGAAGACCTTTGAATTAAAATTACTCAACCATGGGGAGGGTTCGGGGGCGCCAGAGCCCCCGTCCGTTGTCCTCTCCCCCCTCATCTGCTACGAGGATACCGACCCTACGCTCTCCCGCGCGGCCGCGCGCCTTGGCGCACAGGCGATCGTGCTCATCACGAATGACAGCTGGTTCTCCCGTTCGGTCGAGGCCGAGCAGCATGCGGCGCAGGCGGTGCTGCGCGCCGTCGAGACCGGCCTGCCTGTCATCCGCGTGGGCAACTCCGGCGTGACAGGTGTCATCGCCTGTGACGGGCGCGCGCGGTGGCTCACGGATGGCGCAGGCAAGCCGCTCGTGGACGCGCCCGGCACGATGGTCGAGACGGTGCAGTTGGCGGCATCGCCCGCTCTCACGCCATACTCGCGGTTGGGCGACTGGCCTCTTCTCATTCTCTTCGCGGCTGCGTTGCCGCTCGCATTTGTCAAGACACGAAAGGAACAATCATGAAGAAGATCGCAGCACGAATCATGGCGGCATGCCTGGGCATATCCGTCCTCGCGGCCGAGACGCCCACCGAGCGCATAGAGCTCTTCAACGGGAAGGATCTCTCCAACTGGTACGTGTTCCTGAAGGGACGCGGACGCAGCGACCCGCGCGGCGTGTTCACGGTGTCGAACGGCGTGCTGCGAATCTCCGGCGCGGAACTCGGCTGCATCACCACGGAGAAGGAGTGGCGCGACTACCGGCTTACGGTGGAGTACCGCTTCACGGCCGGCGCGCCTGACGCACCAGGCAAGAAGGCGCCGGACAGCGGCATCCTCTACCACTCGCAGGGCGCGGACGGCTCATGGCACGGCATCTGGATGAAGTCGTTCGAGTACAACCTCATCATCGGCAAGACGGCCGACCTGATCGTCGTTGTCTCCGACGGCGGCAAGACGAAGCCCGACTATCTAGCGACGGCGGAGGTGGACAATCCCCGCACACGCCGCTGGACGCCCGGCGGCCAGACGCTCTCGCTCAAAAACGGCGGGCGCGTGAACAGCCGCGAGGATCGTCCTGACTGGCGCAACGCCGCCGACGAGACGATCACCCCGCCCGAGCGTCCCTACGGCGAATGGAACACCGCCGTGCTGGAGTGCAAGGGCGACACGGCGGCGCACATCCTCAACGGCGTGCCGCTTCTGCGCCTCACGGGCCTATCCCCTACGGAGGGGCGCATCCAGATCCAGAGCGAGGGCTACGGTTGCGAGTTTCGCCGAATCACGCTTGAGCCTATCACTTCGAAGAGCGAAAAAGGAAACAAGTAGATATGGACGTTTCACGCAGGAGTTTCGTTGGCGGGGCACTGGCGTTCGGGACGTGTTGCGGCCGCCTCGGCGAGGCGGCACGCTCGCCGAGTGCGCCGATTCCCAACATGCGCTTCGGCGTGGTGAGCGACGTGCATATCGGGCATAAGCCTGACGCGGTGGAGATGACGGAGAAGGCACTCCGCTGGTTCGCGTCGAAAAACGTGGACGCGGTGCTGTGTCCGGGCGACATCGCCCATTCTGGCCTAATTAGCGACCTGGAGAAGTTCGCCGCCGCCTGGCAGAAGGAGTTCCCGGGCGGACGCGGCCCAGACGGACGCAAGGTGGAGCTGATGATCTCCTCGGGCAACCACGACGTCGACGCCTGGGGCGGACGCTGGAAGAACTTCACCGAGGAGGAGATGCTCGCAAAGCGCTTCTGCTACAAGGACAATCCCGAAAAGACCTGGCAGCGTCTCTTCGGACAGAAGTGGGAGCTGATCTGGCGGCGCGAGGTGAAGGGCTACACCTTCATCGGCTCGCAGTGGTCCAGCCTCAAGCCGCCGATCGAAAAGTACATGAAGGAACACGCGCAGGAGTTCGATTCCGCCAAGCCGTTCTTCTACTGCCAGCACGAGCATCCCAAAGGGACGTGCCACGGCTCGTATTCGATGGGCGACGACCGGGGCGAATCCGTACGCGCGCTTTCGCCGTTCCCGAACGTTGTGGCGATCACGGGTCACTCCCACTGTGCGATCTCTGACGAGCGCACGGTATGGCAGGGGACTTTTACGTCCATCGGTGCGGGGTGTCTTCACGAAGGCTCGGGTTCCTTCAACTACGATAATGTCACCGCCTACTGGCATCCGAGCTTCCGCAAGAAGCTGATGGCGTCGATGGCCGATCCGCTCCAGTGCGGCGGCGACGCTAAGGGCGGCGGATGCGAGCTCGTGGAGGTGTTCGACGACCATCTCGTTGTCCACCGCCAGTCGGTCGTGTTCGGCCGCCCGATCGGCCCCGCGTTCGTCGTGCCGTTGCCGGCGAGGAAGGGCGGTCCGCTCGACTTCGCGCGCCGCGCCGCGGCGCCTGTCGCCCCGCGGTTCGCGCCGGATGCGACGGTGACGGCCACGTTCTGTCAGAAGGGACATGCGCTGGAAGGCGTGTCGTTCAAAGGCAAGCCGTGCATCTACGTGTCCTTCCCGCGAGCGAAGACGGTGGGCGGCAGTCGCGTGTTCGACTACACGGTGGAGGCGTGCGCTGCTGGCGGGAAGCCCGTCACGCGCAAGATCATCGCGCCAGGGTTCGCGTATCCAGAAGAGTGCGCCGACCTGCTGGGCGAGTGCCTCTTCACTCCCGAGGAGCTGCCGGTCGGCAAGCCGGTGCGCTTCACCGTCACGCCGCGCGACTGCTTCGGCCGCGTGGGCCATCCACTCGTTGTCACAACCACCGTAGCCACATAAGGAGTTAGAATATGGCGAGGAGTTGGAATATGCATCAGTTGCGAATGACCGTTATGGTCGGGATGGCCTTGTTTGTCGGGAACTCCATTGCGCGTACGATCAATGTGGCGGAGGGGACTACGGAAACGCTCTCGGACTCGCTTTCGGGCAGCGAGGAGCTGGTGAAGACCGGTCTCGGCACGCTTGTGCTGGGCGGCGCGAACACGGGATGGACGGGCGCGATCGACGTGCAGGGCGGCGTTCTGGATACGCCATATGCATCGCTTGGTACGACCGGGAACCTGCGTGTGCGTAGCGGCGCGACCCTTCGCGTGACGGGCCAGGTGTGGTACACGCGCCAAACGCGCCATCTCTACGTCAGCGGCACGGGCGCGACCGATGCGGGCGGCGCGGTCGTCGCCTCCCTCACGAAGAACAGCGACTGGTTGCTTTCCGACGTGACGCTGGAAGGCGATACGACGTTCGGCGGCGGCGAAATGGGCTTTACGGACGGCACTCTTGACTTTGGCGGGCATACGCTCACGTTGACCTCGGGAGGAGGACGAATCTGGTTCTCACGCGAGCAGTACGCCAACCCGGGAAAGATCGCCAAGACGAACGGGTACGTCGGGTTCTACGATTATTCCGCAGACTACGGCGAGGGCGTTACTGTGGAAGTGTTTGGCGGCGTGACGGTCGTGATGCATACCTGCCGAGGGGGGAAGGCGCGTTGCTCGCTGGTCACTCACAACAATGCCAGTACGTACAACTGGCTTGACGCCATGAATACGGCCAATCCCGACACGGACAACATCTGGGCCGGGCCGATCGAGATCGAGGGGCAGCTGATGCTGTGGGCCGACGATCCCGCCATTGACAATTTCGTCGTCGAGGGTCCGATCTCCGGCACCGGATATCTTTCTTCCGACAACAGCCCGGCGCATGCCGCGGCCTGGTTCACCTTGCGTGGAGATGCCGCGAACACCTTCCGGAACGGACTGGTTGCGTACGCGGCCTCTTGGCGCATCGAGGGCGCGCACAAGGTGCCGACGGAACGGGACGCCGCCTGCCGGGCCTACCTGTACGGTAGAGGCGACATCCGCCTTGTCGGCTGGACGGAAGAGGAAGTCGGCGCGCTTCTGGCGACCACCGTGCGGAATCCCAATACCACGGGAATGCTGGTGCTGGAGCCGGGCGCAAGCGGCGTGATGGAATACCACGGTCCTTTCAACCCGTCCCTTATGGCGCATGATGGCGTGGGTGTCATCTCCACCACGACGAACGACATTACCAGCGCGCTCATTTCTGGCATCGAGAACACCAACAAGTCCGGCGACTGGCGCATCGTGGGCGATCCGTCGGCTACGACCGTACTGGGCAACATGTACTACAAGGGTGGACGGACGATCTTTCGGGACGTGGGGACGATCGACTGGAACAATCGCTGGATCGCCGCCCAGCTGCAGACGACGAATAATGTTGACGCGCCGCGGTTGCGTTTCGAAGGCGCGACCACGATCATCGCCAGCGATGGCGCGGCCGACGGCTGGCTGGGGCTGTTTGCCGGATACGGCAGCGACAACGGCCTGGGCGTGATCGAAGTCGCGGACGGCGCGACGATCACATCCCGGTGGCAGGTCGCCCACAGCCCGAACGAGCGTGGCGCCGTCTACCAGACGGGCGGCCAGGCCGTCGTTCACAGCACAGGCAAGTCTCTCTGGGCGAGCGGGCGGGGCAGCGACGGGGGTTGGTTCCTGCGGGGCGGCGAGCTCGTCGTGGATGGATACATGCAGTGCGCGCGGTCGGCGGATGCGTACTTCGCGTTCGTCCAGCATGGCGGCACGGCGCGCATCACAACGGACGGGCAGGTCCGCTTCGGCACGGGCGGAAGGAGCCAGTTCCTCGTGGACGGCGGAGAGTTCATCGACGAGAATGTCAATGTCCAGCGGTACGCCTTCGGCTTCAACGTGAACGAGGGCATAAGCGTCATGACGTATCCGTACGCGGAATCGGGCTTCACCGTGTCGGGGTCGAACGCCGTGGTGCGGACGATGACTCGTCTCGAGAACTGGCTTAAGAACAGCGTTACGCGCTATACGGTGCGCGACGGCGGCACGCTGGTGGCGCCGCTCATCGGCTGCTGGCTCACCGGCGGATACGCGCCGAGCTCGGCTTACGTGGCTTTCGACGGCGGCATTTGGAAGGTCGGCGAGACGCGGAAGAGCGGCAACCTTTTCCATTACAGCGATGACGACAATTCCATCGCGCCAACGTCCGTGGTGATCTACGAGGGCGGGCTCGTTCTAGACACGTCGGACGGCACGTTCAGGACTCGCCATGGCTTTGACAGGCCGACTGGCCTGGGCGTCAGGTCTGTTACGCTGCCGGACGAGATCGGCGGCGTGGCGCTGGCGGACTGGAAATACGTCACGTGCGCGAAGCTCTGGCTCGAAGGCGGCAACGGGAGCGCGAACGCGCTGGTGGACTTCGACGAGCGCACGGGCGAGACGAAGGGCGTTCTCGTCACGTCCAGTGGCTACGGCTATTCGGAGACGCCGACCGCGTACGTCGTGAGCGCGAACGGCCTCTTCACGAACACATGCGCCGTGACGATGTTCGAGCCGAGGGGCGGTGGCTTCACGAAGAAGGGGACGGGTTCGCTCGTGTTCGATTGCGTAAACACGTACGCGGGGCCGACGCTCGTGGAGGAAGGGACGCTTGAGTTCAAGATGGCGGGTAGCGTGCCAGAGGGTGCGGACGTGATGGTGCAGACGAACGCGACGGCGCAGTTCGACGTTGCGGCCACGCTTGCCGTGCTGCGCGGCGCTGGAACCGTGAAAGGCGACGTGACGGTGACGAACGCGCTTGTCTGCGCGTATGCGGACGTGTCGGCTGGGCGGCATTTGTCGGTCCAGGGCGCGGTGGCCGCACCTGCCGGCGCGCGGCTGACAGTCTCCGACCCTGCGGCGCTGCTCGATGGGACTAAAGGCGGCGTGGTGTTCACGGCGACAGGCGGCATTTCCGGTACGTTCACGCTCGATACGGGCGATGTGGACGTGGACAACCTATGGCGGCTTGCGCAACGCGACGCGAACACGCTTGCGCTGTCCAGCGCGCGCGGCACGATGCTGGTGTTCAGATGAGTCGCACAGTAATCGCAGTGCCATATTTGCCGCGATCGGGCCGAGGCGGCGCTTTTGCTTTTTCAAGTAACAAAAAGGAGAGTAACAATGACGATCAAAGATGCAACGCAACAAGAGGGAACCTCTAGCGTAAGGATTGACAGGGGAAAATCTGCTTCGAAGATGTCGTGGTACGGATTCTTGCTCTGCACGCTGACGGTTCTTTCGGCATCATCGGCGACCATTGTTGAATCGCTTGTACTTGACGGCACGGTACCGGTATCAATCGCGGAAGACACGACCGTATCCAACCTGTCGGTCACGGCGCAGAGCCGCCTTACCGTCGATTCGGGCGTAACGTTGAGTGTCGTCAACTATGTCGGCAACGACATCCTGCTTCAGTTGTATGGCGGTGGAACGGTAGCTATCGAGAACTTGCAGGATGATATAGGTTTCATTGAGGCGAACGGTTCGGTGACATTGCGTTTCACCGCCGAGACTGACACCCACGGACTCGCCTCAGGCGCGTTCTTCCATGTCGACGCGTCCGTCGCCGCGAGCCTTGTCACGGAGAACCGCAACGGCACGAACTTCGTCGTTCGCTGGAATGACGTGCGCGGTGCGGCCTATCCTTATGCGTACAACGGCGATCAAGCTACACAGCCGCATCTTGTGGACAACGGTGCGCGTTCGCATGTCGACATGGGAAGGTATCAGTCGTTCCCGGCCACTGGTCAAGGTGGATATTTGGACTGGTCGCAGAAATCGACAGCCATTCGCGAAGTGTTCCTGGTGTTGTCCGATACGGAAGACGCTCGTCCATCGCACGGTGTCGACAGTGCCCGTCCATTTCTGCTCGGCGACAGCTCTACTCACGATTTCCACCGCGGATACGCCGATTTTGCCCTGTTCACCAGCAACCCCGGCTATGCCTCGGATTACATCAAGAACGGAACGATTACCCTTAACCGCGAGACGGTTCTTTACACGCAGCCGCTTCCGGAAGGATTCAGCCTTGTGCATGTGCGCACGACCGGTGGCACGACGGCAGGAACCTTCTCAAGGGATCGTAACATCAGGTTCGGCGGGCAGCGCATTCAGGAGGCAATCGTGTTCGAGTCGTTGCTTGACGAGGACGTTGCGCAGGAACTCGAACGGCGGCTCTACGCCAAGTGGCTGCGCCGCATGAACCAGATATCTGTACATGGTACTGCACGGCTTGAGACTGTCGGTCCGCTGTCGGTGGGATGGATATTCCAGTCTCCGAACGACTGCAACACGTTCGTCGGCAACTTTGACGCGGGGTGCAACCTGATGGGGCGCCTGTCGATCCCCTCGGGACGCCTGAACGTCAGAAGCAGCAGCAGGATGGGCGATGTCGAGGGCGTGGTGTCATACGACGGAAAAGTGGGTGTCTATCGTCTGGGCGGCGTAGGCGACTACGTGAAAAAAGGCAGCGGCACGGCCATCATGCGCGCTCTCTCCGCAACGAATATCACTGTGGAGGCGGGGAATCTGGAAATTGAAATGCAATCCCCGGCTCTTGACACCTACTTTCACGTCGATGCCTCCCAATCCGACACGGTTGTTACATCTGGCTCGACGAACGGGATGCCGTTCGTCACGTACTGGCGGTGCTTGCGTTCCGATTATCGGCGTCAGGCCTATTCAAGCGAAGGGACGTGTCCGTGGCTGAGAAGCGGTTTCCAGAACGGACTGCCTGTGATCGACTTCGGCAGCCCCAAGTACACGAATAAAAGCTACCATGGCTTTGACAATGGGTACGGGGGCTACATGCCGTGGAACCACACGAACAATGTCATCCGCGAGGTGTTCGTAGTCTATTCGGACACGGAGGACTGGCTTGTGAAGAATATGAGCACTCCTGGGTGCTTCATACTGGGAAGTCTCAAAGACCGGTACGACTTCCACCGGGCGAACGGCATCTCGACACACGCGCTCTTCCATCCGTCCAACTCGAAGGATTTCGTGCGGGAGGGAGCGGTGCGAATTGACGGCGTGCCAGTGCAGTCGCCCACGACGGAAGTTCTGCCGGCCGGATTCCACGTGATTCATGTGCGCACGAAGAATGCCGCAACGGCTTCCGCTTCTGATTTCGCAAATGATCGCGGATATATCATGGGTGGACAGCGGCTGGCCGAGGTGCTTGTCTACACGAACCAGACGAGCGATGCCCAGCGCGATGCCGTCGAGGCATACCTGCGGAACAAGTGGCTGGGGGCGCAGGTGGCGGGTTGCGCCTATGGAACTGTGCAGGTGGCGGCCGGTTCGACCGTTACGCTGCCGCGTCAGGCGGCGGTCGACTCGGTGACGGGCCCCGGCACGGTCGCGGCGAAAGACAGGGTGACCGTTCGGAACGTGTCGGGCGGGGCGTCTTTTACTGGTGATGTCGTGCTTGCCGAGGGTGCGACGGTCGCCATTCGCGACCTTTCGACCCTGACTGTTGGCGGCAATCTCTCACTGCCTGCCACTGGTACGCTTGTGCTGGACGGCAATCCGGCGGAAAATCTTGCTGAAGAAACTCGAACCGTCATACAGGCTGATTCCATAGCAGGTTCCTCGTTGGCC
>JAEEGL012936953.1_pt1 | contig 17209 bp, 10 predicted proteins | sample 9134231 | NCBI WGS metagenome assembly JAEEGL01 (sample SAMN16246548, study PRJNA631951) | gut metagenome | biome: gut microbiome; feature: rumen; material: fiber-attached | host: Bos | place: Iran: Karaj | collected 2018-10
CGATGGGGATGCTACAAGCGAAAAACGGGAAACAGGGAGATAGAGGTCAATCACCAGCTTATGGAATACAAGCGAAAAGCTCGTGAGCGGCTAACTTCAGAGAAAGGACTGGAACATCGCTCCAAACGCCCGATAGAACCAGAGGCTGTATTCGGACAGATGAAATACAACATGGGATACAAGCGATTCCGCCACTTCGGAAAGGACAAGGTCAATATGGACTTTGCCTTCTTTGCCATTGCCTTCAACATCAAGAAAATGGCAGCAAAAATCCGAAAACAGGAGAAAATGCGCACCATTGCGGGATTTTTCGTATCATATAAGCTAATATGGGGCTTAGACCGGACATACCATGCAAAAAACACAAAAATGGCAGCATAGAACCATATGCCACCATTGCGAATACAGAAAAGAGGATGTGCCTATTTTGACACACCCTCATTATTGTTTTTAAGGATAAAATCCGTGAAGACTATGAACATTTATTTCGCTATTGCGGAACAATTCTTTACATCAAGCATGATAATTCTATGATCGACGTGCGACAATTCTTGAAATCACGGCGTGGTACAGTCGTACCACGGTGCAATTTATAGAATTCACGCAGAACAAACAGAGAATTTACGTTGGATAAATATTATTTTTTCTGTAGGCAGGACTGTCATCCGAGGTGTTTAACAACCGTTTAACAGACGTTAAACAGGTGATAAACGAATAAAGTAAGTGTTGATTAACTGAAAACAAACTTTAATATTTGTACTAAGTAGGTGTGCATAATTATTTTTACAATCCTTGCACCGCCTACTGCGCATCTTCAACGCCTAAAAACAATCGAGTAGGAGTCACTACACTCATTTATTTTAGGCGTAGAACCTACATCATTAATCAATACAATCATTATAAAAATATTTTTGCACACTTACTTAAAAAGGATATTTATCTTATGACAGAGAAGCCATCAAACTACCACTTAACTCATTGTTACATAATAGATGAAGGCTGTCAGGTCTGGATGCTTCGTCTGACGGCGCATAATCCATTATCACACAAATATGGTATCAATATACCAAATCATAGGGATTTCATGGGTGCATGAAACCCCGTACCTTTGCACCCGAAATTAAGAGACAACACAACTAATAAATAATAACACGGCATATTATTTATGCTAACTTAAAGAAAGAAAGGAACGGATTATGAAAAAGAATCTATTTATCGCAGCAATCGCTGCTTCAACTATTCTCGGTGGACTCAGCTCATGCTCCAGCGATGACAACAACGCAAACAACGGTAATCAGATTGATGATACAAATGTAGTAAGTAACGATGCAGAAGCCATTTCACTTGTAAATGGAGTATATAGCCACTGGCAGCCACTTAGCTCTTCCTTCTCATTCATCATCGAGTTGAACTCAAACAAGCTTATTTCCTTTGAAGGAGAAGAAGGTGAACCTGGCCCTGTAAACAGCCGTTTTGAGCAGGAACCAACAACATGGTATCAGGTTAAAATATTCAATCACCTCTTCCTCGGTATAGCACAGGCAAACGATGCAATACAGACCATCACCAACTCACGCGCACTTGGCAAGGTGAGCCAGAGCGGTTACGACGCAGCCATAGGTAAGGCTAAGTTCCTTCGCGGTCTTGCATACCTGAAGCTTGTACAGCTCTGGGGCGAGGTGCCAGTGATAACAGAGGCAGGCGGTAGCGCAACAGAGCGTAAGTCAATCGACGAGGTGTTCACTCAGATTGTGAGCGACCTTACAGAGGCTGAGTCACTCCTCAAGGACTATAACGGTGACCCACGCGTGCCATCAAAGCAGGCAGCACAGGGAATCCTTGCACGTGCATACCTCGTATGGGGTGACAACCCACTCTCAGAGTCAGAGGTGGCAGCCATAGCAAACTCACAGACTGATCCTGAGTTCACTACAACACCTTCACGACTTGAGAAGGCAGTGGAGTATGCAAACAAGGTAATCAACAGTGGCAAGCTCGCACTCGACCCAGAGTACAACAAGTTGTGGGGACGTGAATACGAGAGCAACAAGCGTGGCACAAACGAGCACCTCTTCACTATCGCACACGACGGTGACAAGACAGACGCTCAGGGTAACCACCAGACACACTGCTCATGGACATTCCCATTCCTCAACGGTGAGAATGACAAGGACTACAAGGAGAACCACACAGAGGTGGCAGACGACGACCTCTACGACGACTGGAAGGCAGAGCAGCCAAACGACAAGCGTCTTGCCGAGACATACTTCACAGAACTCGTGAACCCAGTGGATGGAAAGACATACCACTACTACTCACCAGTTTATACTCCAATCAACGGTAAGGGAGTTGACTTGAGCTACGAGAACTCCGTGAACCTTGAGATTACTCAGAACTCAGTTGACCGCATCGAGATTCGCTATGCCGAGGTACTCCTCATCAAGGCAGAGGCACTCGTACAGTTGGGTCGCAACAGCGAGGCAGCAGAACCATTCAACAAGCTTCGCACACGTGCAGGCATCGCAAGCGTAAGCTCTCCAACCCTCGACGACATCAAGCGTGAGTGGGACTATGAGTTCACATACGAGCAGTTCTCACTTTACAACTCATACCGTTGGAAGGACCTCATCTCATCTGTCAAGAAGGTATCTACATACAAGCACTTTGCTGACGACTGGCAGACAAGCCTCGGACAGACATACACAGACGACCAGGCAGCTTACTTTGCAAAGATACACAAGCATCTCCACGCTAAGTACGACAACGTACGCGGTAAGCACTACCGTCAGCCAGTACCAGGCGGACTCACAGGAGAAAACCTCGGTATCGCTCAGAACCCTGGATATTAATTGGATTATAGTAAATATTAATTGTTCGTAAACACACATTCTGTTTTTTATCCATGCGAGGGTTGGTATCTGCGCAAGATGCCAGCCCTCAATTTAATGTATAATTCATAATGCGCATAAAAATGAAGAATAATACATTCCTGTCTCTCGTGCCGTTCGGCATCTTTGTCGTTGCTGCCATCGGTCTGTCCTTAGTTGAAGCCGTTGATATCAATCTACTGATTGGTGTTGGTATCATAGCCATTATCATAGGTGCCATCCTGGCAGAGGATAAGGACGAATATTGGAATGTCATTTTTGAGTTTTTCGGTAGCAAGACAGCTACCACAGCCACACTCTTATGGCTTATGGTGGGAGTGTATGGCTGTATTCTGAAAGAAGGACACATAGTCGAAGGACTTGTGTGGGCAGCAGGAAAGATTAACATGGGTTCAACAGCTTTCACTGTGGTGGTGTTTCTGTTCTCGGGCTTGTTTGCCATAAGTACAGGCTCAGGCTTCGGAACAATAAGCGCAATGAGTCTGACGCTCTTCCCTGCAGGCATAGCACTCGGTGCACATCCTGCATTGTTAGGTGGAGCAATACTTTCAGGTGCATCTCTTGGTGACAGTATAGCACCTGTTTCCGATACCGCAGTCATTGCTGCCTCGACACAGGAATACGAAGATGCCGGCAAGGTGGCAGATGTGGGAGGAACGGTGAAGGACAGGCTTCCATTCGTACTCGTTGCAGTATTCATAACCATATTGGCATTCATCATTGTTGGCTCAATAGCAGACAACACTACAACGGCAACGGATGTCAATACTACAGATACATATCCGCAGGGGCTTGCATTACTCATACCTACTTTCGTCGTCATACTACTTTCCTTACGCCATGTAAATATATTTATTTCCATTTTTGCAGGCATTATATTGGCAGTGGTCATAGGTTATATACTTGATTTATTCGCTATGGATGACATTGTCAGCATAAACAACGATGGCATAAGTGGTAGTGTGGCAGACGGAATCTCAGGTATGGCAAGTATCTGCATACTTTTGATGGTCGTCGTGTCGCTGTCTGGAGTGATAATCCGAAGCGGATGTATGGAACGTATCATAGAGTGGATGAATGTCAAGTTTATCCATTCGACACAGAGTGCAGAACTGGCTATCTTCACTCTTGTGTCATTAGCAGGAATACTTATTGCTGCCGTCAATACCATAGCCAATATATGTGTTGCACCATTTGTAAACAGTATAGGCAGACAGCATCATCTACATCCGTATAGACGTGCCACATTGCTTGCTACCATCATCTGTACGTTTCCGTTCATATTGCCTTATGGAGGATGTGTCCTTCTGCTGCGTAAAGGAATAGAGGCATCGGCTTGCGGAGTGAACATTCAAGCTACGGATGTGTTTCTTACAGCATTCTATCCGTGGGTACTGTTCGTGGTAATGTTTATAATGATTAAAAAACAGAATTATGAGAGAATTAACAAGACTGATATATGATGATATGCGTCCCGCACTTGGAGTGACGGAACCTGGGACAATAGCCTTTGCGGTTGCTACTGCCAAGGAATATGTGAGTGGTGAACTGAAGTCATTGAGAGTTGTGCTCAACAGCGGAATGTACAAGAACGCTTTCACCTGTGGCATTCCTAACAGCCAGGAGGTGGGCAATGAACATGCTGCCGCCCTTGGATATATAGTTGCAGATGCAAGTAAGGGACTCGAAAGCCTGGATGGTGTCAGGTCTCGGCATAACCGTGAAGCAAAGGCTTTGGTTGGTTCAGGAAAGGTAAAGGTGGAACTCGGTGAGGTTAGCAGTCGTATATATATAAAGGTAGAGATTGTCACAACAAATGGTACGACAAGCGTTACCATACAAGATACTCATACTAATGTCACGCAAATAATAAAGGATGGCGTGACAATTCTTGATAAGGCATCAGAGGACCATTCTGCTGCTGATGTCCATATTCCTACCATACACCGATATACTCTGCGTCAGCTTCTTCGCTATGTACAAAGCGTACCGATAGAAGAAATCCGATTCATCAGTCAGGCATACAGCGTCAATCTTGGACTCTTTGAGCAGGGTATCAAGAACCGTCGTACAACATTTGTCCATTATCTTTACAAGAAAAATGGTGAGCGCATGATATCCGACGACGAGCAACAGTCGGCTTCGCTTCTCTGCAATGGTGCAATAGAGGCAAGAGTCCTGGGACTTTCACATCCAGCAATGAGCATAACGGGTAGTGGAGCACACGGTATTATCGCTACTTTACCACTATATGCATCACAGCAGGTTAATGGATATACGGAAGAACAGCTATTGCGTGCCACAGCCCTCAGTTACTTGGTGTGTATGTACATAAAGGAATACTCAGGCAGACTTTCTGCTTTTTGCGGATGTGCAATAGCAGCAGGTACGGGCATGGCATGCGGACTGACTTATATGAAAGGCGGTACGTACAAGACATTGACATTAACAATTCAGAATATGGCATCCAGTATAACAGGCATGATATGTGATGGTGGCAATCATGGTTGTACCATGAAAGGTGTCGTTGCTGTTGATGCTGCCTATCGCTCCGTAGCCTTTGCACTCGATGGCATAGCCATAGAAAGCAACCACGGAATAAATGGCAGGACGCCAGAAGACACCATGCGTCACATGGGACTTATCGCTTCTCCTGGCATGGTACAGACAGAAGGTGTGATAGTGGATATAATGAAGAATAAACGTGGTTAGGAAATCCATTGTAAACCAACGTAACACATGGGGGAAATATAATAAAGGGCGAAATAGTAAATCGTCTGTGGCAGAACTAATGCAGAACGGAAATATGATGAATTCTTTGTGTCTATGTGATGTTAAATGGTAAATAAATTCAAATAAATAAGGGAGAATATTAAAAAAAACATACAAAAATGGTACGTTTTATAGCAATTTAATATATTTTGCCGTAATAATTAAAGTGATTTGTTATACGCTTGTTATATTTGCACCAAAAAATAAAACGCGAAAGAATATTTTTATGAACTTAAAAGAAAAAGTATGAGTAAACGAACTACAGTACTGAAATTACTCCTACCTGCTGCGTTAGTCAGTATGACGACAAACGTAAGTGCCGTAGGAGTACCACTGCGGACGAATCATGCTACTGTACATGACCTGCAGGACGGTACAAATACCCGTAAACTAAGTGGTTATGTACGTGATGAACATGGTGAACCGCTCATTGGAGTACCTGTCGGTATCATTGATGGTAGTGCAGGTACAGTAACTGATGCAAACGGTTTCTACACATTGAACATTCCTACATCACAGTGTGTCATCAAACTCAGCTATGTCGGCATGGAAAGCCAACAGTTCACACTTGCAAATGGCACATCAGATGTTAAGCGTGATATCACGATGAGTGGTAACGTGCAACTCAATGATGTTGTGGTTACAGGTATCTTCAAGAAAGCCAAGGAAAGCTATACAGGTTCTGTGACGACCATTGACAAGGTAGATCTTGAACTTCACCGTGGACAGAACCTCCTTCAAACAATCAAGACAATTGATGCTTCGCTTAATTTCCAAGTGAACAATCTTGCGGGAAGTAACCCTAACAACCTTCCACAAATTAATATACGTGGTAATTCGAGTCTTCCAATGAGCGTGGCTGAATTCAATAGTTCAACAGGTAACTCCGTTAATACTCCGCTAATTATTATTGATGGGTTCGAGATGTCGCTCGAAAAACTCATGGACTACAATGATGAAGAGATTGAGAGCATAAACATACTCAAGGATGCATCTGCTACTGCCATATATGGTTCGCGTGGTTCAAACGGTGTCATCGTTATTACCACACGTCAGCCTGAAGCTGGTAAACTTCGTATACAAGCAGAGGTGGGTCTTGACATAGAAGCTCCAGACCTTACAAGCTATGATTACTTGAATGCTAAGGAAAAGCTTGAACTTGAAAACTCCCTTGGACTCTATTCCGATGATTACGTACCAAACGATTTCAACTTCCAAGAACATTATAATACGAAACTTCGCAATGTGCTCAGCGGTGCAACTACCGACTGGCTCAAGCAACCTGTGCGCACAGGCGTAGGTTCACACTATAACATACGTCTTGAAGGTGGTAGTGACCAATTCCGTTGGGCTGCAAGTGCTAATTACAAAGATACTGAAGGTGCTATGAAGAATTCATACCGCCGTTCGTTTAACGGTAGTATTCAGCTCGTTTATATGCTGAAGAACATTACGTTCAAGAATTACACCACTCTCGGACTTGTCAACTCACAAGAGAGTAACTATGGTAGCTACAGCCAGTATGTTTCACTTCAGCCTTATGACATTCCTTATGACGAGGATGGCAACATACGTCAGCAGTTTGAACATTTCCTTGGTCCTTCACAGGGTTCAGGTCGTGCAAATCCTCTATATGATGCGGAACTCAACACAAGGGACAAGGCTGAACATGAAACCTTGACAAACAACTTTGCCATTGAGTGGCACATAATACCTGACCTCACTTTACGTGGACAGTTCGGTATTAGCAAACTCAGTAACAGTAGTGACTACTTCCTTCCTGCCGAACATTCATATTTCACTACTAACAGTTATGGTCATTACAATGAGTATCAGGATGACGAAGGCTTCTTGCGTCGTGGACTATACAGATATGGAACAGGTAAAGGCTACAGCTATGATGGCAATGCAACGTTGGCATATAGTCATGTCTTTGCTGACAAGCACCAGTTGTACGTAGGTGCTGACTATAACATATCTTCACGTGACAACCTTTCATATTCATTTACGGGTGAAGGTATTTCTGATAGCGATAATCCGTTCCTCGGCAATGCACGTCAGTACTATAAGAATGGCAGTCCTTCAGGTACGAAGAGTAAGACACGTCGTATAGGTCTTACAACCAATGTAAACTATACATACAACACTCGCTACTATGTTGACCTTTCATATCGTGTGGATGGCAGCTCTACATTTGGAAGCGATAAGAAATGGGCACCATTCTGGTCAACAGGTATTGGATGGAACGTACATAACGATAACTGGTTCAAGGAAAACCCGGTTCTTAGCGTTTTGCGTCTTAAGGCTTCTATTGGTGAAGTTGGTACACAGGCTGGTAGTGGCTCTGGTGCAAGTACGGTGTATAAGTCTGTCACAAGTAACAAGTATATGAACTGGACTGGTTCAACCCTTACAGCATGGGGTAATTCAAAGCTTACATGGCAGACAACTCGTGAAACAAACTTAGGACTTGAGTTTGCAATGCTCAATGGTCGTCTTAAGGGAGAGTTCAACTACTACGACAAGAAAACGTCTAATCTGCTCTCTACCATGGATCTCCCAGCGAGCATGGGTATCAATAGTTACATTGCCAACGTGGGTGAGGTAAAGAACAGAGGATGGGAAATGTCACTCAGCGGTTATCCTATACGAGATGTCAACAAAGGATTTACATGGATGATGACAGGTCAGATTGTTTATAACCGCAACTGGATTACTAAACTGTCAGATGCAGTAAAGGCACAGACAGATGCTTATCTTGAGCAGAACGTTGAAGTTGCAAACCTCTTCTATGAGGGAATGCCAGTAAATGCTTTGTATGCTGTAAAGTCACTTGGCATTGACCCATCATCAGGAAAGGAAATCTACGTTGACCGCAATGGTAATGTCACAGATTCTTGGCGTCCAAGCGACAAAGTGTTCTGTGGACAAGCAGATCCTAAGTATCGTGGAAATATAGGTAATGTTATACGTTACAAGAACTGGACACTCAACTTTACCTTCTCTTATTATTGGGGTGGCTATACATACAATAGCACGCTTCGTGACAAGGTCGAAGTGTCAATCAATGCTCTCAAGAGCCAGAATGTTGACCGTCGTGCCCTCACAGACCGTTGGATGAAACCAGGTGATGTAACTTTCTTTAAGGGATATGAAGAAAATGCAACACGTGCTACTTCACGTTTTGTGATGAAAGACAATGTACTTGAACTCTCATCTGCAAGCCTTCAGTATCGTTGGGACAGTGAATGGCTAAGACGTACTACGGGTATGCAGTCTGCTACATTTGCGCTCAATGCCAGTGACCTTATTCATTGGGGAAGCATTAAACAGGAAAGAGGTATCAACTATCCTTATTCACGTAATATACAGTGTAGCATGAAACTATTGTTTTAACAAACGATAATTAGAAATCATTATGAATATCAATATAAGAATACATATAAAGGCTGTAAGTCGGGTGGCTTGTGTGGCATTGCTTCTTACGCCTATGTTCCTTGCTTCATGCAATGACTGGCTCGATGTGCGTCCTGATACTGAACAAAAGGAGAAAGACCAATTCTCAACAGAGAAAGGCTTTAAGGATGCACTCATAGGCTGCTATATGCAGATGGCAGGACAAGATGCCTATGGATTGCGTCTCACATTGACAAGTGTGGAGAATCTCGCAAACCTATGGCGCATCAATCCAAATACCACACGTTATGGTGAGCGTGATCTGAGTCGCCACGACTACACTACTGACAATGCTAAATCTACAATCAATAGCATATATACATCACTCTTCAAGACAATATCTCAAGCCAACTTGATTATCAAGAACGGTGAGGGTAATACAGGTATTTTCAGGGAACAACGAGTGCATGATGTCGTACTTGGTGAAGCCTATGCTATACGTGCATATTGTCAACTCGACATTCTTCGTCTGTTTGGACAGATGCCAAATGGCGGTCAAAAGCAGGTTAAATTGCCATATTCTGAAGCTACCAGCATTAATGAGATTCCACGTTACTACACATTTAGTGAATATGCGGAAAAACTCAAGAATGATATAGCTCGTGCGGAGGAACTATTGAAAGACAGCGACCCAGCGACTATATATCCATTTAAGCGTACATACGCAACTGATGAAAAATATGAGAAGAATGATTTCCTTATGTATCGTCAGATGCGTCTTAATTACTGGGCAGTACGTGCGCTTCATGCTCGTATGTCACTCTACACAGGTGACGCAGAGACAGCGCTCACTATAGCACGTAGCCTTATTGAGGCAAAACTGCCTAATGGCACAGCAGTGTGTCCACTAAGTGGTCAAAATGACTATAAGTTAGGTTATACAACATGTCCTAACGAGTGTTATTTTTCAATTAGTGAGTACGAAATCAAGACTTATGCTGTTGCCTACTTTACGGATAATGCGGATAACGTTATTGCTTCGTATGATGAAAATAAATTAGCTATCAGCAATGAGATGCTTTCTGAACTCTTTGAAGGCGAGAATATCGAGAGTCACAACCGCTATGCCAACTTGTGGAATCAGCGTTTGAAAGATGAGTCAGGCTATTTCTGGTGTGGATTCCTCCGTTATTGTTATGATGAAAAGCTGCCTAATCTTGAATTGTACTATCAGTTGATACCAATGCTTCGTACATCAGAGATGTATCTTGTTGCAATGGAGACATCAACAGACCTTGAAGAGATAAACCGTCTCTATACAGAATACATGATATCACACAATGTGGCTACCATAGTTCCATTCAAGAGTCTTGATGAAGTGCATACATGGATAGAGAATGAGTATCGTCGTGAGTTCTATGGTGAGGGTCAGATGTTCTATACATACAAGCGTCTTGGTGAGAAATCAATCAAGTGGTTCAAGACACCCGCTGATGAGAATACGTACATCATACCTCTCCCAGAGACCGAGTACGACCCATCACTTTAATGTAACATTTAATAGAAGGTAGTGACATGAATACAATAAAATATATGGCATTGGCAGCCATAACTCTTGCTGGTGCCACCTCATGTGAGAAGGAACTGGAGCCATATTCAAATGCGGACTGTTACTTGAACTTCCGTTTTGTCGATAGTAAAGGCACAGACTATCAGAACGAGAGTTTGGAAAAGACACCAACTATTGTTGAGACACCTTTGCTCTATAACTTCAAGACACATGGTTCTATACAGAGTGACACGGTATGGATTCAAGCAAAGACAGTAGGCTTCGTTATGGATTACGATCGTGAGTATGCACTCGAACAAGTAGAGGTTAAGGATGCTGACAATGCCGTCGCAGGTGTTGATTATGTTGCTTTTGACTCTCAGGAGGCACAGCGCATACAGGTAGTGAAGGCTGGCGAAAGCACATTCCTTGTACCTGTTGTATTGCTTCGTAGTACTAATCTTCAGGCAAAGAACGTTGTACTGAAGATTCGTTTCAAAGAGAACCATAACTTTAAGAATGGATTCACAATGATGCAGACACGCACTATTTCTTTTACAGACCGCTTGTCTAAGCCTTCTGTATGGGATGCCTGTGGACTTAATACAATATTTGGCAACTATGGCAACACGAAATATCAGTTAATGATAGACTGGAGTGGTAAGCCATGGAGCGATGAATTCATTCAGGAGAAATATAGTCAGGACAAGGACTATCTGTCATATATGGCTCAGATATTTACCAAACGTCTTGCAGAGGAAAATGCTGCACGTCAAGCAAAGGGTGAGGATGTATGGCGTGAAGAGGATGGCACGGTTGTTAGTTTCACACCAAGTCGTCCTGAATTATGATTCGCCGAGTGTATAACTATTAAACGGTAAGATATGAATATCATTATAAATAAACATAAAGAACTGGCAAGAAGGATGGCAAAGTTGTTTACCGTCGTACTTGCTCCTCTGTTTCTTGCATGCTGCTACGATGACAAAAGCTCTTTGGGTAATCCTGACAGTGTTCCTGCAATTACCATTGGCAATATGGAAGAGCAATCTGTTGTTTCGTTTGCAGGTAACATTCTTACGATAACACCTGAAATCAAGTCTGGATATGATGATTCTGATTTGCAATACACATGGTATCTGTATGTTGACAAGAGTCATTCAGAAGGCGGATTCCGTCAGACTGTGATAGGTAGAGAGCGTAACCTCAACTACGAGGTAAACCTTTCATCTGGTGTATATGTAGTGGCTCTTGAGGTTAAGGTTAAATCAACAGGACTTGCTCAGTATGCACGTACAAACCTCAATGTGTCAACTGAGTTCTCCGATGGATTCTATGTACTTAAGGAGACTGTTGATGGCAATACGGACCTCGACCTTGTGACAACAAACGGTCTTTCCTCTAATCTGCTAACTAAGATTCTTGGTGCTCCTTTAAAAGGTACACCAGTGTCACTTGCCATGGTGTATCAGCAAAACTATGTCAATCCAGATAACAACGAGATGGAGATGACTAATATGCTCAACATATTCACTTCTGCAGACTATCGTGCATTCCGTACAGAGGATATGAAGCAAATATTCGATACAAAGAGCATTTGTTATGCTGGTGAGGAAAACGATGACAAATATTACAATATGTGCAATGGTAATGGCTACGGATTCCTTATGTCAAGGAATGGTGTAAGTGCAATAGCTATGACTGGTGCGACATCTCTCTCTACAGGTAAGTTCCGCCTGCCTGTTGTCGAGGATAATGTTACTAAGCACATACAGATGTTGTCTGGTGGACAGCGTGGCATGGCATTCTGGAGTAATACCCTTCATGGCGTGCGTAACATTGACAAGAGTGTGGTGAACGTGACTGATCTCTCATGTGATTCTACTGCCACACAGGATTGCATTGCCAGTGGTATCACACGTAAGGGTACGGTTGAAACTGTATGGTTTCTTACTCAGGACAATGAAGGCAATAGATACTTGCATATCATTAATGGTAAGATGGCAAGTTTGAATGAGATTCGCAAGCTTGATGCTGGTCTTCATATTTCCAAGGCTACCATTGTGAGTGCATGCGGTGGTAGCGCATCATATATCTATGCCATTGATGGACGCAAGCTCTATGCTTATGGTATAGATTCTGATGCTGAAGTTGAGGTACAGCTTCCAGGGGTAAACGAGCCTGTTGACTTCGTAACTAACCAGTGGTTGTCACTTATGTTTGGAGACAAGCAACTTAATTACGATAACCTTATCGTGGGTAGTCAGGATGGTGACACATACAAGTTGTGGTTCTTTGATGATCTTGTTGGAGGAATACCTACAGTTGAGGCTTACCGCACCGTAACAGGTAGTGGCAAGATAGGTTTCATACGTCGTTGTACACCAAGTATCATTAGCAACCTTGTCATTGGTATGGGACCTCGTTCTCCTATGCCTATCTTCCCAACAAGTGAATAATAATCTTTCAAAACAAAACAATTATGAATAATACATTATATAAACGTTGGCATAGTGTGTTGTGCATGGCTGTATGTGCGCTATTATGTTGTGTGAACGCCACAGCACAGACAGATTTCAATGATGGCAAGTCTTTCAAGGAGATTCTGGGCATGTCTGCCGAGCAAGGAAAGCCTGTGTTCATTGACTGTTATACCTCATGGTGTGGACCTTGTAAGGCTATGGCACGTGACGTATTCCCACAGAAGGAAGCAGGCGAGTATTTCAACACAAAGTTCGTATGCTGGAAGGTGGACATGGAGAAGGGAGAAGGTCCTGACCTTGCTAAGAAGTATGATGTTGCAGCCTATCCAACATTCCTTATCCTGAATAGTGATGGTTCACTTCGTGCCACTCACGTAGGTTCGGCTCCACTCAATAAGTTTATTCCTGCAATAGATAAATTACTCAACGATGAGAAGGGATTGCCATGGTATCAGAAGCAATTTAAGGAAGGTAATCGGGATAAGGCGTTTCTTAATGAATATATTGAGCTGATGGATAACAAATATTTGCGCAACGAAAAGAAGCGTGTTGTAGAGACGCTCTTTGAAGGTAAGACTGCTGCACAGATTGTGGCTGACGAGGAAAGTTACCGATTGTTCCTTGGTACTGACTTCACCCCAGACGACCAGTTGTTCCTTGACGTTTATCGCCTTCGTTCCACTGTACTCAGCAACTATGATGAGAAGAGTGCCACAGCCCTTGATGATGCGTGGAGACGTGGTGCACGTGAGAGCATCGAGTTTGAGGGACGTGAATTCAAAAGCTTCAACATGGACAAGTTCCAAGCATACAAGAAGAAAATGAAAGAGTACAATGTGGTTGGTATTGACCATATTGAGGATGTAACACTTGTGGCTGTTGCCAACTATCGTAAGGACTATGCTACCCTTGCCAAGTATCTTGAGAAGGATATCAAAACAGGCGGAGCAGTATGGACAAACACCCGCGACATGCTCCCATTGCTTCAGGGTATGGCAGACAATTGTGGACAAGACAAGAAGATGCGTAAGGTAGTTACTCGAGCTGCCAAGTTCCGCATTGATCTTTTGAAGAAGATGGACATCAACAGCAAGGAGCCACAGCGTCAGGTAACCGTAGGCGGTGTGAAGATGACAGCGTCTGAGTTCCTCTCAAACAACTTCCAGAAGATTATTGACAAACTGAAGTAAGAAGTCAGAACTGTTTTAAAGAGTTTAGACTATTTACGTTCAACTCTCTACATTATTAATGAAACGAACGAGCCAGCATTGTGTTGACTCGTTCGTTATGTATTATTACTATACCACCGAAATAATTGTGTTCCGTCATTTACAACTTGTTGCTTATACCTGTGAACTAATAGTGTAACACTCCATTCATAAAAGTGAATGATGGCTATGAGAGAGGCTAAACCACATAAACATGGTATAAGAATACCCCACAAAGGGGATTTCGTACGAGGAATAAACGCCGTACCTTTGCACTCGAAATAATAAAGGATAAAAAAACAGTATTAACTTAAAATTATTTAGTTATGGAAAAGGTATTATTGTTTAATGAGGTAAGCATTTTGAATGCTTCGATTGAAAAGATTGTTCGCCTTATCGTAGGCTTGTTCATGTTTGTAGCAACATTCGGCCTCGTCTCTTGTAATAGCAACGATGATGAGAACGGAACAATAGAGATTGATGGTATAGATTTGAGGGCAGATATTGACTGCTGTTCTGCAGAGGAGGCATTACAGGTGTATAAGTTCCTCCAGGCAGTAAAGATTGTACCAGAACTCTCTACAACGATAGATAACAAGTATAACGTGTTTGCATACACTAAGACTGGTACATTTCATAAGGGTTATAACGATGTCTATTTCGTTGTTACTAAAAAAACTACTGGTAACTATGTAAAGAACTATGAGATAAGTAACATCACTCCACTTATGTTCATGACTAAGATGAACATGAGCCACAGTACACCAGTGGGTGGCGTTGTAAGTCAGTTGGAAAACTTACCTCTCGCTCTTAAGCACGGATGGGTTTCTTACCTCATGGATTCAAGCGAGAATGGTTCATGGACAATATCATACGACATAAGTGTACTTGGCAGCGAAGGTGGTATAAAGAGCAAGGACATTACTGTTGATGCACTTCCACAGGGTCAGGAATGGCTCAAGAGTTTCAAGATCGGTAGCGACACTTACTATCTCAGCCTCGTAAATCCTATCGACTTCGCAACAGGCACTAACGAGATTAGTGCATACATCTCAAAGAAGAATACTCCTGCAACAACTCCTTACTCACTTGCTGCAGAAACATTCACTGTAGAGATTGACCCACGTATGCCAGATATGGGAAACCATACATCACCTGACAACGTGAAGCTCACACGTCAGCCAGATGGTTCATACAAGGGAATCATAAATCTCACTATGACGGGCTTGTGGCGCATACACCTCACGGTAAAGGATGCAAACGGCAACGTAGTTGGCGGTGGCGATGACCTCAAGGATGGTCTTAGCTCACTTTATTGGGACGTAACGTTGTAGTATGTGAGTGAAAAGTGAATAGTGAAAGGTGAAAAATCAAATGATGAGGAATGCGTCACCAAAATCATTGATAAGTAATATATTTCACTTTTCTTTATTCACTTTTCTCTTAAATCAATTTTACACTTAAACGCTTATGACAAACTTGCTATTAATACCATTATTATCATATCTACCTGCAGACACGATTGCTAACCAGACTCATGCTATTGACGAGGTGGTGGTCGTGTCTGGTCGTACAGAGGGGCGTAAGAGGTCCATCAAAGGGCAGGTGGCAAGCATCGACGAGCACATAGGAGAGTTGTCGCACGTAAACCTTGTGCGTCGTGGCTCGTATGCTTGGGAGCCAGTAGTGAATAACATGGCTACTGAGCGTGTCTCCACAACCATCGACGGCATGAAGATATTCTATGCTTGTACAGATAAGATGGACCCTGTTACTTCGTACGTGGAGAGTGGTAATCTCCAGAGCATAAGTCTTAACTCAGGACTGAGCGGTAATCCTCAATCAACAGGTAACATAGGTGGTAGCCTTGACCTCCGCCTAAGGAAGGTAGGATTCGATGCCGACCGTTTCTCTGGCAATGCTTCTGCTGGCTATGAGGCTAACGGCCACTTACAGGTATATGGTGCTGATGCTGCATACTCATCTGATAAATTCTATATCAATGGAGGAGCATTCTACCGTCACGCAGACAACTATAAGGAAGGTGGAGGAAAGGAGGTTGACTTCTCCCAGTTCAGTAAGGTGAATGCCTTTGCCAATCTTGGCACTCGTCTTTCGGAGAACAATATAATAGAAGGAACATTCATCTATGACCGTGCATCGGATGTGGGCTATCCTGCACTCAACATGGACGTAAGCAAGGCTGAGGCTTTCATCACCTCTCTCTCGTACAAGCGACTGTTTCAGCATCCAGTTCTCAACTCATGGGAGACAAAGGTTTATTACAATCATATCACCCACATCATGGACGACACTACACGTCCAGACGTAGAGATACACATGGACATGCCTGGCAAAAGCTGGACAAGCGGATTGTACAGTCTGATTTCAGCATCAAAGGGTATTCACGATATACAGTTCAACTATGACCTCTACTACAACCGTCTGTTTGCCGACATGACCATGTACCCTGGTGGAGCAGCTCCTATGTATATGCTCACATGGCCAGATGTAGGTACGTTGAACACAGGTGTTGCCTTGAGTGATGCGTTGTCACTTCCTCATTCACAGACGTTGAAGTTTACTGCCAAGATAGCGCAGCAATGGCAGAAACTGAACAGCGAAGAGGGCTATCACGCTATCCGTGTATTCTTTCCGGGAATGAAGGACAGCTATTACCAGACCATTGGTAGGGTTGCAGCCAGTTATCAGAAAGCCATCAACCATTACACATTTAATATTGGTGCAGGATGGGGTAGTCGTGCTCCTACTGTCACAGAGGCATACGGCTATTATCTCAACAACACGTTCGACCAGTATGACTATATAGGCAATCCACGATTGAAGAACGAGAGTGCCATTGAGGTGAATGGCAACATTGACTGGCATCCGTCAACAAGCTTCACCCTCAAC
>JAEEGL013687084.1_pt1 | contig 17209 bp, 11 predicted proteins | sample 9134231 | NCBI WGS metagenome assembly JAEEGL01 (sample SAMN16246548, study PRJNA631951) | gut metagenome | biome: gut microbiome; feature: rumen; material: fiber-attached | host: Bos | place: Iran: Karaj | collected 2018-10
AGCTACCTCTTAAGTAAGCTTGTCAGAAGCGCTTATCTAAGAGGGAACGTGCCTGCAGAAGGCGAAGAGAACTGACTATGACAGTAGAAGGACAGGGGGATGGTTCTTTGGACACGGGTTCGACTCCCGTCTACTCCACTCTGAACATCGCAGACTCTATCCTGGGTGATTTATTCATATGTACAGGGATGTGTTTGCGAAAAAAATAGCAGGGTTCATTCCCTGCTATTTTTTTTTGAATATCAGGCTATTCAACGTTCACGTTCACATTTGATCAAGCGGACTTACTGTCATTGTAAATTCAGGGGCTTTTTTCTTGAGTCTTATCCTGTACAGATTGTGATCCCAGGAAAGCCTGAGGCGTGCATCGGTGATGGGAAGAGTTTCATTTGCCATTACTGATGCGCCATCAAAGCAGATTCCGGCATTTCCAAGCTTAAATATTCCGGGATCATCCGTAGCCCTTATCTCTTCATATGTAATAAAATTCAAAATTACATCATCATAATCTGAGATGTCAGTAAGTGTGACCGTCTCTGAAGAAGCGTCCAGTGTTATCTTTCGTATATAATACTTATTATCTGAAGCTGTATCCTGAAGAGGATATGCATCTTCAATATGCATGGATATATTTTTTATCTCACCATTAAGATCACAGTTCACATCTGTTGCACGGTACTTACTGCCGGCTTTCTGATCTGTTTCGTTAATGGTTGGAAGATTATGAAATCCGGATTGCATGGTCCAGATATCATATCTGCGGTCTGAGAAAGTCTTTTGTGAATATGTCTCGACACCTATGTCCACGAACACAGGCTTCCCATCCATATAGAGTATGAAGCTTCCGGTATCATTATGATTGTGGTTATCTGCATTGTCCCCTGACTTTGTGGCAAGGACAAAACGTGATGACCTTGCAACCATCAGACCGACGCTGGGATAGTAGATATCGTCAGGAACAGTGGAAGCCTTGCCTGCCATATTCTCATGGAATTGCAGTACTTCCTTTGACGATGCGGCAGTAAGGACTCTTAAGTACAGATTAAGCTTCTGGCTTTCATCCTCAAACGGATCACCTTCATTTGTATCATAATAAAAGTCTTCGGAAGAAGCGTACATTAGTGCATCAAGCTTACATGCTTTACCGAACAGGAATTCTCTTACTCCCATTCTCCCGGCCCTGGCGGCACAGTCGGAAAAGTTAATATAATATTCTCCGCATGCATGGACATTAACGATATAAGAAGCGATATTCTTTATCTTGGGTATGGAAAAAAGATCCCTGAGAGCATTATCTGTAACGGTATTAAGAATATCAATACAGTGATAAAGACAGAGTCCTGCATGCCTGTAGTATTGTGCACCTTCGTCACAGCAGCCGTCCTCACCGTAATCCTTGAGAAAGCAGTCCAGACTGTATGCTGCCTGCTTTATTGCTTTGAAACGGATATCATCATTAAAAGGCAGTAAAAATACTGATAACAGAACGTTCTGTGTACACCAGGGTGTCCAGTTGCACATGGACTCATCGCCGTTGCCCATCCACCAGAAATGTTCTTCAAGATAAGGTCTGACCAGGCGGCTTTCAATAAGATCAAAGATATTTTTGCATATAAGTTCGGAAACATCATCCAGCTGTTCTCTTAAAAGGTAGTATACAGTGGAAAGAAGAGCAGCAGTTTCACATGCGAACAGGTCCAGAACAGGACGCGATGTATCAGGCAGTATTAACTGCCGGGTATCTCGTATATAAGAGTTATGTGCAGGAAGTGCCCAGGTGCTTTCCTCGCAGATGCAGTAGATCCCGTCTATGATATCATTCAGAAGATCCTCAGACTTATCTGTAAGGTATGCCGTAACAACAGAGCACAGATGATGCCTTCTGGAAAAATACTTCTGTTCGAAATCAGAACGGTTGCCGGTGCGGACAAAGGCCATATAATCGTGGGCATAGAGTGGGGCATAGGATTCTTCCAGGTATTTCCTGCCTTCATTTAATAAGCGTTCACACAGTGCTTCCGGTATCTTAAGACCATCTGCTCTTATCTCTGAAAAGGGATCATAGGAATGAAGGATTCCATTATAAGTGCATAGGTATTTTTGAAAAATTGTATCATGGAAACTGCCGGACATATGGGTTCCTCTTTTGCTGATGATTCGCGTCAATCCGAAGCCGAATAATATGTTTGATATATCTCATGGTTTTGCGATATATTCCGTGGGAGTAACTCCCTGGATTTTCTTGAATACTTTGCTGAAATAGAATTCGGAACCGAAATTCAGCATATCCGCAACTTCGTAAACTTTAAGATTCTCAGTCTTAAGAAGTCTCTTGGCTTCTTCAATCTTGCATATATTGATAAATTCGTTGAAGCCTGTATCGTTGTATTTACTGAAAAGCTGACTTAAGTAGGACGGACTGATACCGAAGGTTGCTGCAACCTCATTTAATGACAGCTTGTCGTGGGTGTGGGTATTAATGTATTTCTTTACATCCGAAACGATATGATTCTTGTGATCGCGGCGTCTGTCTTCAAACAGTCCGTGCATGCATTCACTGTATCTGTCCAGCCAGTCGATGATCTGCGGAACAGAGTTCATACGGTACAATGACAGGTAAGAGTCCGGAGTATCGCTGAAATGATCCTTAAGTACCTCTTCACCGTCGGGTAAAATAGATATGGACAGGTAGAGCAGGTTGCTTGCAAGATCCAGAGCCTGAAGGTAATGTTCCTGATGCTCACTCAGCAGACTGCTTAACCTTGAGACGGTGTCTGACAAAAGAGCCGGATCATAATCTTCGAATGCACGGATCAGATCTGTTTTTACAAGAGAGATATTAAAAGAGTCGTGAGACTGTACTGTTCCCTTATCTGAGCTGAGCACAACAGGTTTTTCATCAGTACATCTTCTGAATGCGGATCTTGCGAACTGGAATGAATCACAGATCGACATGGGAGATGATACGCAGATTCCGACTCCGCATTTTGTTGCTACATTATAGTAATTGTGCACGCTGTTAAATACTCGGTCAAACAGCTCCTGTGGATCGGGAAGCTTCTCTGCACCGCAGATGATGATCGCAAAATGAGAATTATCCAAAGTGATCACATGACATGGAAATGAACGTTCCAGCAGATTTATGATCATCTGTATACAGCCGGAAAAAAGAGAAGTGTTTTGCGAATATGACAGAGAAGAGTGCTGGGGTGACAACAGCTCTCCGTAGCAGCACAGGAACTTTTCGTAGCTGAAGTTAAGTCCGAGATCCTGGGCCTGAAGTCTGAACTGTTCTTCGGATTCGAAAAGATCATGCAGAAGGCTGATCATGAACTTTTCATGCATGCGATACATAAAGGAAGATTCGGATAAAGCACTGTCTTCAGCTTTTTCATTCATTGGACCGATGGTTTCGATCGCTTTCTCAAGAGTATTCTTAAGTATTTCCTCCGATAGTTCTACCTTTACAAGGTATTCCATGGCATTGTAAGTGATGGCCTGCTTTGCCATCCAGAACTCTTCATAGCTGGTAAGGATGATAAACACAGGCTTGTTCTCACCATACAGCTCCCTGCTGTTTTTGATATATGTAAGTCCGTCCATGACAGGCATTTTGATATCGGTCAGAACTATGTCCGGCATATCCTTTTTCATTAAAGCAAGCGCTTCCTCGCCGTTTCCTGCGGTTCCTGTTACCTGAAGGTCAAAATCAAGGGATTCTATCATGGATCTTATTCCGATAACTGAGAGAGGCTCGTCATCTACTATAAGTATTTTATACATCTGTCCTTCTTTCTGATATCAGTACACGTATCTTAGTGTATTTTCCTTCTTTGCTTTCAATAAAGAGGCCGTACTGTTCACCGAATTCATATTTGAGACGCTTATGGACATTGCTGATACCAATCTCCTTGAAGAATTCCGAACGGTTCTCGCCTTCGTGGTCATCCAGTAGTGTTGTACACTGGACTTCCGGAATACCCACACCATCGTCTGTTATTTCTATGCATATATCCCGCCCATCATCTTTGCGGGTAACATAATACGCATGGATATCTATTGTGCCGGTGCCGCCTTTTGGTTCAAGACCATGGAAGATGGCATTTTCAACTATCGGCTGCAGCGTAAACTTAAGTATCTGCGATTTATAGATAGTTTCATCGTCCACGTTTATATTTAATCGTATCATTCCGCCATAGCGCAGATTCTGTATTGTAAAATAGTTCTTAACAAGAGACAATTCTTCTGATATGGGTACCAAAAGAGATGTGCCCTTGGAAATGCTGCGGAGCAGTGATGCAAGACTGGTGGTCATCTCCGTGATGCCTGTTGCTCCCTGGGCCTGTGACATCATTTTGATGGAATTAAGCGTGTTATACAGGAAATGGGGATTTATCTGGCTTTGAAGCATCTTATATTCAAGATCCCGCTTTTGCTTTTCATTCTCTACGCGGCTGTCAAGAAGCTTCGAAACACTTTCTGACAGGTCATTGATTCCTTTACCGATCTCACCGATCTCATGATCTGCCTCGATGGATCCATCCCTTGAAAAGTCACCTTCTGAGATCTTTCCTATCTTCACACGTATCCTGGACAGCGGCTTGTGTATCATATCGTTCATCATTATTACCATGATGATACCTATAGCGATAAGACCGATGAGTATGGCAAGCATGATCAGCCAGAATAATCCGATCTGTCTTTGAGTTTCCTTAGATGATATAGCCTGTACAAGATAACAGCCATTCATCGAAAGAGGATAGACTATGACTGTTTTTTTTCCTTCAGTTGTGTCGATCCTGTAAACATTTGTCGCAACTGAAGACATATAGGATTGATCTTCAATGATCCTATACTCCGGGTTTATCTCGTTAATAGAGGTGCTGTCCACCTGATAGATATGCTCGCCCATAATAAGGAAAAGGCTGCTGCCATCATCCATGTAATAAGTGGACAGTTTTGATGTTATCATGTCACAGGAGATCTCCATAAAAAGAAATCCCCCCTGATTCGACCTGAATCTGTATGAGATCGGACGTATGAGAGGTATTACATACTTTATATTGCTTCCGCGCAGAAAAGGATCTGCGATGATCCCCTGTGAAAAATCATAATCATCCGCTGAAAGCATGGACTCGAAGTAGGGGAGATCCTTTATCATGGCTATCAGATCCACTGAGGTTGAATAACTCGCCTGACAAGCCTGGAGATAATTATCATCCGTTGCAACTATGACACGTGGAATATAATTATCGGACGGATTATTCTGGTATTCTTCATACAGTCGGTCATAGGTGGCAACGCTGAGAACAGACCCCGGTTCGGGACTGGCCTTGATATATTCGGCAATGTCTGAACTGCCCTGACAAAAACGTGCCATCCTGAAAACATCCTGTATATTTTCATTAATGGAATCACCCAGCATTCGGAGGTTAGACTCTGCCGAACCGATCAGACTTCTCTGCATATATTTATGGAAAAAGAAATAACTGGCTGCAGTTATTACAAGACACATTCCAAGGATACTTGAAAGTGTCGTGAACATGATACGTCTTTGGATTTTACCTATTTTCATAGCATTTCTCATACCCCGATATTATATCATAGTATCCACGTAAAGCCTTTACGGTATGCTTTATATACTAAAATTTTATATGAAATCAAAAAAAAATATATTCATGGTAAAGATCAGGTGGTCAAATTCATTAATTTTTTTCATATAATCGGAAATAATTTCATGTTTATAGGTCAGCTAAACTGATAGATTATGAATATGGAAATCTTGAGTGGCAATAAGCCATACCTATCAGGGTTTAACTAATAAGGAGGGATTAATATGAAAAAGAAAGTGATCAGTTTGATGCTGAGCCTGGCTATGCTTACATCAATACTGGCAGGCTGTGGCAGCCAGACAGGCGGCACTCCTGCAACCGGCACATCCGGCGGCTCATCTTCGGGTTCCGGAGCAGCAGCTTCAGGTGACCCCGTAACACTTAAGTGGGCAATCTGGGATGAGAGCACAACCCAGTACTGGGGAGATCTCAAGGCAGCGTATGAAGCTACACACTCCAATGTTACCATTGAGATGGTGGATCTTGGTTCTACTGATTACATGACTGTCCTGGCAACAGAGTTATCCGGATCCGGAAGTGATTTTGACGTGGTTACCATTAAGGATGTACCCGGATATGCAACTCTGGTACAGAAGAACGTTATCTTACCTCTTGATGATTACATCAAGGCTGACGGCATCGATCTTTCCAAGTATGCCGGAGCTACAGACCAGGTACTTGTTGACGGCAAGCTTTATGAGCTTCCTTTCAGAAACGATTTCTGGGTAATCTTCTACAACAAGGATGTCTTTGATGCCGCAGGCGTTGCTTATCCTACCAATGACATGACATGGGAGCAGTATGACGCCCTTGCAAGAAAAGTTACCGATACCACTTTCGGTTCACAGATCTACGGTACTCATTATCACACCTGGAGATCAACCGTTCAGCTCTGCGCAGTTCTTGACGGACAGCACAGCATCCTCGACGGCAACTATGATTTCATGAAGCCTTATTATGAGATGGTCCTCAATCAGGAGAGAGACGGTGTGTGCAGAAAGTACACAGATCTCAAGACTGAAGGCCTTCATTATTCAGCAGCTTTCTCCGGCGGAGATGTGGCAATGCTTAACATGGGTTCATGGTTCATCGCAACAATGATCTCCAATCTTAAGTCCGGTGAGTATGATTCTTCACTGTGCGGCAACTGGGGAATAGTTAAGTATCCTCATGCAAACGGCGTTCCTGCAGGTTCCACTCTCGGCACCATTACAGGCCTTGCAGTTACAGCAGCAACCGATACCCCTGATGCAGCATGGGATTTCGTTAAGTGGGTCAGCGGTGAAGAAGGCGCAGCAGTTATGGCTTCATCCGGCAACTTCCCTGCCATCATGACTGATGAAGTTAAGGCAGCCATTACCGGCCTTGAGGGATTCCCTACCGATGATGCATCCAAGGATGCTCTTAACGTATCCAATCTCTACCTGGAAGTTCCCTACGGTGAGAACGTATCTGAGATCAACTCAGTTCTCGACAGCTATCACGGTTCCATAATGACCGGAGAGATGACTATCGATGAAGGAATTGCAGCAATGAATAAAGAAGTAGCTGCGATAATGAAATAAACGAATAAACTAACGGGACAGAAAAAGGTGGGACCTGTGCCCACCTTTTTCTAAAATACGAAAGTAATGATCTGACGGAGAAACTGACCAGTGAATAATAATAAAGAAACTGTATCAAAACCTGTCTCAAAGCCTGAGTCAAAACCAGTCGAAAAACCTGTCGCAAATTCAAAGACAGAAAGACTGCAGGCAGAACTAGCGGAGCTGATAGAAAAAGCTCATGCGGAAAAGGATCTGCGGGAAAAGAAGAAGATAATACAGCAGATATCTAAAACCAATGGCGAGCTGGAAAGGATCAAGAGCGGAAAGCTGCTCACAAGACAGGCAAAGCGTGATCTTGTGGCATATTCCTTTATAGCGCCTAACTTTATCGGATTCTGTGTGTTTACACTCATACCCATTGTGTTTGCGTTTGCTCTTGCATTTATGAACTGGGATGGGTCTAATCCGATCACTTTTGAGGGGATCAATAATTTCAAGAGGCTTGTAGGAGATACCTTCTTTATGGCGGCAATGAAAAATACGATAATTTACTGTATCGGAACCGTTCCGCTGACAATGGTTGCATCTCTTGCGCTTGCAGTGATCCTTAACCAGAAGGTTATCGGAAGAGGGATATTCAGAACTCTGGCATTCTTCCCTTATGTAGCATCACTGGTTGCCATAACCTCTGTTTGGAAGCTACTGTTCCATCCGTCAAAGGGACCCATCAACAACATTCTTTTTACATATCTGAATGTTGCTCAGGACAAGCTTCCTCAGTGGTTCTCCGGAGGTCTGTGCATTGTATCCATGATCCTGTTTTCCGTATGGAAGTATATGGGATATTACATGGTCATCTATCTTGCAGGACTTCAGGGAATCTCGGGTGAACTGTACGAAGCTGCATCTCTTGACGGTGCGGGACCATGGGACAGGTTCAAGTACATTACCTGGCCTCAGCTGAGCTCGACTACCTTCTTCGTTGTTGTAATGCTTACCATCAACTGCTTCAAGATCTATGACATAGCTGTCATGCTTGCCGGCGGCGGAAGCGGAGAACTTACCACCTCAGCGACGGTTCTTGTTTACTACATCTATCAGAAAGCATTTATTGACTGGGATCTCGGATATTCAAGTGCGGTTGCCATGGTACTGTTTGTTATGGTACTCGTTGTAACACTTATCCAGTTCAGAGTACAGGCAGATAAGGAGGCATGAGGATATGAGATCAGCACATAGAAAAGCCATTCTCGGCAAGATAGTTGTCTATATATTGCTTCTGATCATCGCAGCCCTGATGATCACTCCTTTCCTGTGGATGTTCTCAGCGGCGATAAAGAGCGACAGGGAAGTATTCAAGATCAATCCCTTTGTATTTATTCCGGAAACACCTAAATGGTCGAATTATAAGGATATATGGACCAAAATTCCCTTTGCGAGATTTGTGGGTAATACCTTCCTGTTGACACTTGTTGTAACCATCCTGCAGCTTCTGACATCAAGTTTTGCGGCATATTCTTTTGCAAAGCTGAATTTCAGGCACAGTAAGGGATTGTTCCTTGCCTATATAGCAACCATAGCAATGCCCTGGCAGGTATACATGGTTCCTCAGTTTATCCTGATGCGTAAGATGGGACTTAATGATAAGCTCCTTGCCATCATATGTCTCCAGGCTTTCTCCGCATTTGGCGTATTCCTGATGAAACAGTTCTATGAAGGTATACCGGATGAGCTGTGTGAAGCGGCGCGAATAGACGGAATGAGCGAGTACCAGATATACTGGTCGATAATGCTTCCGCTTTCCAAGCCTGCGCTTGCCACGCTTCTTATATTCACATTCGTTAATACCTGGAACGATTATCTCGGACCATTGATCTATCTGAAGTCTCCTGAAAAGAAGACCATACAGCTTGGTCTTAAAATGTTCATTTCCCAGTATTCATCGGATTATGGTCTTATCATGGCAGGTTCCATGCTGTCACTTATTCCGGTTCTCATCATATTCCTGTGCTTCCAGAAATACTTCGTACAGGGTATTGCAAGCACCGGTCTGAAAGGATAAAAATGGTAACTTTATCACTTAAGATACTGGATAAAAATGGCAATACGCTTGCTGTGGCAAGCGGTGAGGATTTCGTGGATCTGGTCTATGCAGCTTCCTATTCCGAAGGTGATGTGATAGAGCTCCAGACCTCCCGGAAGAACATTCATGTCAACTGGCTGGTTGATGATGCCATGCAGGCATCCTTTGTATATGTTACTGATACCGTAAAGTACGATATACCCTTCGGTGAAGCCAGGATAAGCTGTTCACCAAAGGTATTCTCGGGAAACAGACATTATCTCTATGCTGAGGTTGCAAAGCCTGAGGAGATCTCATTGTACAGGAACCTGGCATTGAACCCCGCAGACCAGCATAAGGATGTTCCGTGTTATCCCCATGCAAGTGCAAATGTGGAGACAAGGGGAGAGAGTGTATTTGCTGCCAAGAATGCCATCGACGGAGTAAGAGCCAATCTTTCCCACGGAGAGTGGCCTTATGAATCCTGGGGGATCAACAGACAGGATGATGCTACCATGAAGCTTGAGTTCGGAAGACCTGTATGTATTGACAGGCTGGTATTTTATACCAGGTCTGATTTTCCCCACGATAATTACTGGACTCAGCTCACAGTTGATTTTTCCGACGGATCAAGTGAGATAGTTCCCCTGTCCAAAACCTCACGGGCGCAGGAATACAGATTTACTGAGAGGGTTATAGACAGTCTTATACTGAGGGATCTGAAGAAGGCTGATGAACCTTCTCCTTTCCCTGCACTGACACAGATTGAAGTATACGGAACAGTTTGTACGGATCATGAAAATGAATGAGATAACAAAACTTAATAATCATGAGGAGATCGGATCTGCCGCTATCGCGGCAGGTCTTGATTTTGCATGCGAACAGATACTCCGGATCCTTCCGGATTTTACTGATAAGTTCCAGCCTGCTTACAGTGTAGGTAATTTTTATAGTCCTTCTGAAAATACGGACTGGACTAACGGATTCTGGACAGGAGAGATATGGCTTGCATACGAATATCTGAAGAGAAGATATCCTGAAATGCAGAATGATATGGACAGGCTCTATAAGGCCGGCAAAGTACAGGTAAAGAGTTTCCTTGAACGTATCGAAAAGAAGATAAGCGTCGACCATCATGACATGGGATTTCTGTATTCTCCCTCATGCGTTGCGGCATATAAGCTTACAGGCGATGAGGATGCCAGAAAGGCAGCCATACTTGCTGCCGACCAGCTTCTTACAAGATTTCAGCCGGTGGGCGGATTTCTGCAGGCATGGGGTCCCATGGATCAGAAGGAAAATTACAGACTGATAATCGATTGTCTCTTAAATGTCCCACTTTTATTCTGGGCATCAGGTGAAACAGGGGATGACAGATACAGGGATATCGCTCTTAAGCATATCCATACGGCTGTGGATAATGTCATCTGTGAAGACGGAAGCACCTGGCATACATTTTTCTTTGATCCTGTAACAGGAAAGCCGGATCATGGCGAGACGTGTCAAGGATATCGTAACGGATCTTCATGGTCAAGGGGTCAGGCCTGGGGGATATATGGAATGGCTGAAGCCTACAGATACACAAGGGATCCTGAATATATCGCTTTATTTTACCTTGTTGCAGATTATTTTCTGGAGCATCTTCCGGATGATCTTATCCCCTACTGGGATCTTGAATTTACTTCATGGAGTAAGGAACAGCTGAAGGCAGATCCACAGCCTCTTGATTCTTCATCTGCTTCGATAGCGGCTTGCGGAATGCTTGAGATGTCACGCTATCTGCCGGATGATATGGCGCAGGTTTACACGGGATATGCGAAGAAACTGATGAAGGCAGTATATGACATTTGTGCGGTAAAGGAGGAATCTGTTTCCAACGGACTTGTTCTCCACAGCACTTATTCCAATCATTCTCCCTATAATACCTGCAACCATTACGGGGTGGATGAATGCAATTCCTGGGGCGATTATTTTTACATGGAAGCACTGACACGTCTTGACTGTGACTGGGAGGTGTACTGGTAGAGTGAAGGGTACTGAATTTCTGAATCTGGATGGATTAAACAGCAGGGAAGACTTTGAAAGACTGTTGTTTGACATATTGGAACCCTTAAGATCGCGTTTTAACGATACATGTACAGGTATTGAACGTGACAGGGTGTTTGCTCATTACGATGCAAAGGCAGCGGATATGGAGGCTTTCTCAAGGCCTCTGTGGGGGCTTGTTCCTGTGTGGGCTGCAATGGAACCCGGGAATTCGGAAGCAGGGACATCCTGTAAATATTCCGGGCTTCCTTACGAATATGCTGAAATTTACCGTAAAGGACTCAGTGAAGGTACGGATCCTTCTTCTGAAGGTTACTGGGGAGATTGCAGACCCTTTGATCAGAGATTTGTTGAGATGGCAGCCATGGCTTACGGGATGCTGTTTGCTCCTCACGTATTGTGGGATCCTCTGGATGAAAATGCGAAGAAAAATCTGGCAGTCTATCTCGGACGTATCAATGATGAAGAACTGCCTGTCTGCAACTGGATTCTTTTTGCGGTGCTTGTAAATATTGCACTTAAAAAAAGAGGCATGCCCTATCGTCAGGATATGCTTGATACTTATCTGAAAGGTCTGGAGACTTTTTATCTTGGGGATGGCTGGTATTGTGACGGTGACTCGGGTCAGAAGGATTATTATATTTCCTTTGCCATACATTTCTATTGTCTTGTATATGCCAAAGTAATGGAAAACGAAGATTCTGAGCGCTGCAGGATATATAAGCAGAGAGCACTTGATTTTTCGAAACAGTTTATATACTGGTTCGATAAAGATGGTGATGCGATACCCTTTGGCAGATCGCTTACATATCGTTTTTCACAGGTAGCCTTTTTTTCTGCATGTATGATGGCAGACCTTGAGCCTTTCCCCATACCGGTCATGAAAGCACTGATAACAGAGCATTTAAGGGGATGGCTTGAAAGGGATATATTCGACGAAGGCAGAATGCTTACCATAGGTTACGGGTATGCCAATCTGCATATGAGCGAACGTTACAATGCACAGGGTTCTCCATACTGGGCTCTTAAGACATTTGCCTTTCTTATGCTCCCGAAAGATCATCCGTTTTTTACCAAAAAGGCTTTGATGGATGCAGATATCCTGTGGAAGAGTCAGGTTTGTTCAATGAAGCATGCGGATATGCTTGTTTTTCATTACGGGAATCATACAACAGCTTTTGTTCCCGGAGTATACAGTCCCAGAGGTCATGGGCATATTGTTGAAAAATACAGCAAGTTCGCATATGACTCGAAGTTCGGTATCAGTGTAAGCCGCTCTCAGTATGAGATGTGCGAATGTGCCCCTGACTGTATGTTGGCATTTTTGATAAACGGATATGTATATGTACGCAGGATATGCGAAGAACGCAGGATAGAAGAGGATTCAGTGGTATCGGTATGGAGTCCTTATCCCGGGATCAGGGTCAAAACAACCGTGACTCCTTCAGAGGAAGGCCATATCCGTTTACATGAGATTGAAAGTGATATCGAATGTACGGCTATTGACAGCGGATTTGCCATCAGACGGGACGATACACAGCCTGTTGATATGAAGGTGATGGATGACAGGAATGTCAGCTTTGTATCCAACAGATTCTGTGAATGCAGTGTAAAGGGTAAGGTTCTTGTTGGGACTGATATACGGGCTATCGGACATTCATATATTGCCGATCCCAATACCCATCTGATGTATCCCAAGACAATGATACCGGCTGTGGAATACCGCATTGGCAAGGGTAAAAATGTTCTTAAAACCATAGTAAAGAGCAAGTGGTATGACGAAACCTGATGATCTTAAGTAAGAGCATATTTGCTTTATGGATATAATATTTTATAGAGAAGGACAGGTAAAATGAATACAGAATTTTTAAAAAGTTTTTCACTTGAAGGGAAGATCGCATGGATCACAGGCGCATCATATGGCATAGGATTTGCAATAGCATGTGCTTATGCAGATGCGGGTGCAACGATAGTTTTTAATGATATCAATCAGGAGCTGGTTGATAAGGGACTGACAGCTTATAAAGAGAAGAATATTGAAGCACACGGCTATGTATGCGATGTGACTGATGAAGATGCCGTCACGGCTCTTGTGGGTCAGATTGAAAAGGAAGTAGGCAGGATCAATATACTTGTCAATAATGCCGGAATAATAAAGAGGATCCCAATGTGCGAAATGAGCGCTGCTCAGTTCAGGCAGGTAGTTGATGTGGATCTTAATGCACCTTTTATCGTATCAAAGGCTGTGATACCCTCAATGATCGAAATGGGCGGGGGAAAGATCATCAATATATGTTCAATGATGTCCGAACTTGGAAGAGAAACAGTATCGGCATATGCTGCTGCAAAGGGCGGTCTTAAGATGCTCACCAGAAACATCGCCTCTGAATATGGCAGATACAATATTCAGTGCAACGGAATCGGTCCCGGATATATCGCCACACCACAGACTGCTCCCCTTCGGGAAAAGCAGCCTGACGGAAGCAGACATCCCTTTGATTCCTTCATCATCAGCAAGACGCCTGCCGAGAGATGGGGCAGTGCGGAGGACCTTAAAGGCCCCGCAGTATTCCTTGCATCTGAGGCTTCCGATTTTGTGAACGGACATATCCTCTACGTTGACGGCGGGATCCTTGCCTATATCGGCAAACAGCCCGGGTAATCCATAATATCTCTTTTCCTAAATAGGACGGTTCCTTTATTCACGAATCTGTGAAAGCAGGAACCGTCCTATTACTTACTTTATATTCTTTTAATGACTGATCTTTCGTTCGCTCAGTGGAGCAGTTCTATGGATTTAAGACTGGGAGTTCCGCTTCCCACGTACTTAAGATAAAGAGGAAGAACTCCGGTTACTTTATCTTCAAATGTGCAGGTGCCTTCTACCCAGATATTGGAACCGTCACCGTTTATCTTGCCGAGAACGGGACCGTCTATGGAGGTCCTGACTTCGAAGTATCCGTGATAGTATGCTCTGGTCCTGATCTTAAGGCCTGTTACATCCTTCATATCAAAGTACTTGAATCCGATGTAAGTAAAATTCTCGATACCTTTTATGTATGAGAATCCGTAATCGTTCTCTATGCCTTCCTGTACGATCCTGGGATTGGCGGGATTCACATACATGCCGTGGTCTGCGGGACCTTCAATGGATTCATCATGCCTGAAGATATTGCAGGCGATGTAGGAAGGATACTCACCGATATCGGAGAGCGGTCCGTTGTTAAGGCCGCAGGATGTTATCTCAACCTGCTTAATGGAACCGTCTTCCTCGAAGTGTATCTTCTCTGCGCAGCCCTGTCTTGAATACCATGTTCCGTGAGTATGGCGGTGATAGAAGATATACCAGTCATCGCCGATCTCTACAATGCTTCCGTGGTTATTGGCACCATAGCAGGTGTACATATCGGCAGGCTTGTATGAATCGATACCGATATCACAGTTGCTTACGATGACGCCGCCATATCTGAAGGGCCCTTCGGGACTCTTGGAAGTGGCATAGCAGAGCTCATGCATTACCTCGGAAGAGTAGATGAAGTAATATGTACCTCCGTGCTTTCTGATGGAGGGTGCTTCGAAGAATGCATGCTTTTCGAATTCGGTTCCTTCGGAATATGCATTTCCGGGAGCAACGAATACCGGAGCCTTCTTTACCGTGAGCATATCCTTATCAAGAAGAGTGAGCATTGCTCCGTGTCTCGACTTGTCTCCGTGTCCTGCAAATCCGGTGAAGAGATAAGTGGTATCACCTTCAGTCAGAACTCCGGGATCAAACTGAGGCTCGTCACCTTCCCTGTCGCCGAGTCTTGTTCCGTCTTCATAATGCACGTATCCGAGGAAGCTGTATGGTCCTGCAGGGGTATCGGAGACAGCAACAGAGACAACACTTACTTTATCGAGTACATAGTACAGATAGTATTTTCCGTCAGGTCCAACAGTGACATCAGGAGCATACAGACACATATGTCCGTCGGGATTAAAGGGATCATCCGTCTTAGGGAAAATAACTCCCTCATATTTCCAGTTACCCAGATCATTGATGGGAGCAGACCAGCATACATAGTCACCCAGACAGAATGTCTCACCTCTTAAGATGTCATGGGAACCGTATACATATACTCTGTCTCCGAATACATAAGGTTCTCCGTCGGGAATGTATTCCCAGCTGGGAAGGTAGGGATTGACTCCCTGCTTGCGACCGTTTTGTCTGATGCCTCCTTCAACCTTGGGTACGGCACCACATGGAAGGAACTCCATCTCATTGGGATTTTCCTTGCTGTATGTTCCCCAGGTGGGCAGCTGCTTTCCGTCATATCCTTTTCCGTTGGGATCGCCGCTCTTGATAAAGTTGGCAAAATAATCGCTCATCTGGCGGGCAAGTTCAAAATGTCTTCCTGTATAAGGTCTGTGGCACTTTTCAAGAGTGTCGAAGAAAAACCACAGATCGCATGAGTGGAAGGTCCCGGGATATGCTTCTTTTCCTGCTCCGTCACCCGGAATATCGGGATCAAAGCGGTAATACCAGAATTTCTGATCCGGTGCGTTCTTGGCCATCTTCGGAAGAGCATTCTTAACCGATTTTTCAACTATATTGACTCCGCCAAAGGTGAACTCATCGGCGGTATTACCTGTGATGATGGGGACATCGACGCACTGTCTGTCACAGAGCCTGTCTGTGGGGTTTCCGATACAGAACTTTCCGTCATTGATCGGAACCATCATCTTGCCGCCGCCTTCTCTCTGGAATCTGTTATAGCCGGAGAGGAGCTCCTGGGACGATGCCTTTCTTGCTTCGGACAGATCCTTGAAGCCCATGAAATCGAAGAACTTTCTGCCACGTTCCTCGGCTTCGCTTAATGAGATGGGATTAAAGATATCCTCCACAGATCCGTCGGGGGTGATGATGCCGCTTAATATAACCGCACCCTTAATGGCGCTGTTGTCATAAGCACTGGTAAGCTGCTGAAGAACGCTGCCGCCACCTGCTGACTGTCCGGCGATGGTGATCTTGTCCGGATCTCCGCCGAATGCAGCGATATTTTCAACAACCCAGTTAAGTCCGGCTCTCTGATCAAGAAGACCGAAATTACCGGGTGTGTCGGGATTTTCATCGGAGATTTCCTTTTCGGAAAGGAATCCGAATACATTTAATCTGTAGGCGACACTGACAACGATGATGCCTTTCTTTGCGAGAGCTTCTCCGTTGAACTCCATCTCAGCGGTATATCCCCACTGGAATCCGCCTCCGTAATACCATACAAGTACGGGAAGCTTTTCATCTGTGCTGTTTGCGGGAGTCCACACATTGAGATAGAGACAGTCCTCACTCATTGGAATATCCTTATCAACATGCCATTCCCTGCAGTAGATGTCGGTTCCAACAGCAGGCTGATCCTGGTAGGAGATGGGTCCGAACTCACTGCAGTAACGTACATCTGTCCAGTCGCTTACAGGCTGAGGTGCTCTCCATCTGTTTTCTCCCACGGGAGGAGCCGCGAATGGAATTCCCTTGTATACGGTGATCCTAGGATCGTTTCCGGGAAGTCCCTGGACATATCCATTTTTGATCTTTGTTTTTCTTAGCATTTTCTGTACCCCTTTTTATACCCATATTAGTCCGGTGATGGCTCTGATCCGGCAGCTTCCGAAACGGACTGCTTACGGTCATATATTATATTTCATTTGCCATTTTCTGTCACACAAGATACTGCCATGAACTGACTGATAATTGTCAAACTCTTAATGGTGCCTGACACCATTAACTGCAGTTTATGGTGCCAGGCACCATTAAATTTCTATAAAGGGGGTGCGGACAAAATCCTGGACACTTTGACACCTAAAAACGACTATGCCAAGAGGTCAAAGATATACAAAAGATCAGATTATTACCGCACTCACTTTATATAATAACCTACAATCGATGCCTAAGGTTGTTGAACTTC
>JAEEGL014442086.1_pt1 | contig 17209 bp, 17 predicted proteins | sample 9134231 | NCBI WGS metagenome assembly JAEEGL01 (sample SAMN16246548, study PRJNA631951) | gut metagenome | biome: gut microbiome; feature: rumen; material: fiber-attached | host: Bos | place: Iran: Karaj | collected 2018-10
CTTGATAATCTTTGCGCTTACCTCTGGAGCACTGTGAATAAAGCCATCCCTCATGATCTTATCCATCAAAATATCTGAAAGCGATATTTCACACTCTGATTCCAATTCAGCCTTAACTCTCGCAAAAAGTACGTGCCCACCTTCCTCTAATGTAAACATTGAATTAACATCATTCTTTGGAATCATCTCATCATAAATGCAGCAATTTGCATTTAATCCGCCAATATCAATCACACCAATAGTATCATTCCCATAGATCTCAGGATGCATATGGATCATGCCTGATGACTCTGGAAAAACAAAGGACCTCTTAATAGTAAACTGAGTTGGCTTTCGGTTAACTGTAATATTTACCTGCTTCCCATGCGGAACAAGGAATTCTTTGTAGTTCTTCCTAGCAGCAGGATTCATATATATTGAAAGAGGACATCCAACGCCGACATTAACCTGATCTCCATTACCTACAAGATTTGCTATAGCAGCATAAGTAGCAATTCTGTGAATATCAGACTTTTTACTCCTATCAGGATTCCATGTAACAGCCTGCCGACCAAGAAGGTATCTATTTCCTTCATATTGAACAGAATAGCTTTCTGAATCACCAAGATTTTCTTTACCTTCATCCATGTGGGTAAGAAATTTTAGTTTATTAACTTTGCCGTCAGATCCTTCTATACATGCTTTTGTTGCATATTTTCCGCTATCTACAGCCAATGTTCTTATAGTCATATAACCACCACCTTTATTTCTAAAACTCTTTTCTAAAACATTCTGCTAAATTCACCAATTGGTTTCATCAATATTCTTCATGATAAATTCCTCAAACGTTTGCTTATCCATATCAGGATAAGATCCACCATAATAGGAGATGACTTCTTCATATAAAGAGTCATAATCACCTTCACCTTCAAGTTCTTTCCAGTATACTAAGGCACCCTGCCGCTTATCTTCAGGGCATGAGGAAAGGATAAATTCTTTTGCGAAATCGATCATCCTGATTCGCAAAACATCCTCAGATACCGGAAATACTTCTGAATCCTCGGTAGCACATATGTAATGTGGATCTAAGCTAATATTATTTGTGCCATCATTTTTTATCTCATGCTTTGTATTATTGTCAGACAACAAATGAGAGGTATCCCTGCATTCATCTTTTGTTAAGGGGTATTCTGCCAGGGATACATTTGTTATCTTTTGACGCTTCCTTACAGATCTTGATGAGAGCTTCGCGGGAGTCTCAGAGGGTCTGAAATATTCTGATTCTCCCGTAAGCGTCTGCAAAAACCGGTCTACATTCTTGCTATCCCATCCGGCACCATATTCACATTCCAGGTAAGTCAATAATTCTGAAATGAAATATGTTTTCTTGTGATCAAGCCGTCCGAGGAATTCGTATGCAGTTTTTTGATTTGGGTTATCCAGGCAAAAGCCCATAGTCACCCGCTTTTTCTCTCTTCGCATATAATTCCTTTCGTTGTTTCCCACAGTAGAAATACATATAAATCGCACTTTTTTAAACATAGTCGAATATTTTGTATAAAAATCGTTCCAAAGTACCAAAAGTCGCACTTCTATGGTTTATGTACGACTACCAAATACTATGTCTACAATCCATAGAACAAATGAGACTTATGGAAATAACCCATGAAATATAGGAACAGATTACTAGATAACCTTTATAGAAAATGTAGCTGAGATCCGGTAATGACCTTTCAATACAGTATTCCTCAATCTACGATATTTCTTTTACAAGCACAGACAGCAATGGAAAAACGGAGCAGTTCCTGCTCGTTTTACCATCGCTGTCGCTTGCCAGGGCTACCCGCCCTGGACCTGGTTGGTTATGCTTCGCACAACCAAAGATTCCATCCCACTACGTATCCATAGAATCCAAAAACCTTTCTCCATAGGTATTTCAATTATGGAAAGTCAAAAGAATATTTTTAGAAGGGGAGGAGACGAGCATGGCAACAAGAAAATTATCCGTGCCACTTTCAGAAAAAACATATGAAGAACTAAGCATTGCGTCTAGGGATGCAGGTCGCACTAAAGCAGCCTATGTTAGACAGCTCATAGAAAAAACAATAGGGGTATATAACCCAAACGATTACTTGAAGACGAAGTGTGATATCAGAATAACTATTAGCAAAGGCAAGCTGGAAAAAATAAAAGAGCGGGCTGATAAGTGCAATAAGTCCATACCTGAGTATCTTTCCGATGTAGCAGCAGGCGAGTTGCCGGATGCAGTCAGTGTTACGGTAAATGATCTGTATTTTATGGCATTAAGATTATCAGAACTTACTGAAGATGTGAAGGTAATATGTAAAGAGCTACGGCATACAGGTGCGATTGATTGTGATGATATCACGCGAATAAAGCAGAATCTTACTATCATAAATCGGTTGTTCGAAACCGGATTCAAAAATGAGCTTAGTGATAGAAATAAAATATGCAGGGAAGTGAAAAGAGAAATCTTAAGAAAGGCATTCCGAAAAAATGGCAGTACTAAGAGTTAAGAATTACCACACTGGAAAAGCCGTAAGTAACAGCCTTGCATATGCTAATGATTTAAACAAAACCATAGCACCTGAAATATCTGAAAATGCTATTGATGATGAAATAATAAATGCTTTGAACTATTCTCAGAATATGGATAAAACTCGGTTTGGTGAAAATGAAAAAGAAATCCTTATTTCAGGACATAACTGTAATTACAAGCTAGCATATGAAGTATTTAAGCAGTCTCGCGAGAATTATTACAACAAAGGGCATAAAGAAAACCTTTCCCAGGCAAAAGTAAAAAAGCTACTGCGCGTAAAAGCTGATGTAAACGGCAAATATCTATATGATAAAAACGGAAATCTTATTCCGGATGATAAAGGCATCGTATATAAGGATCCCGATACCGGAAAGGCTGTCTACATAGAAAGCATACATGAAAAACAGGCAAGGCTTGGCTATATGTGGGTCATGAGTTTTCCCGGAGAAAAAGAGCTGGGATATAAAATATCACCTCAGACCATTCACGAAATAGGCATGCGTTTTTGCAGGGAATATCTTGGGGATTATGCAGCAACCATATCAACGCACATGAATACGGATCATTGTCATAATCACATAGTGAGTTGTGCGTATGCCCTGGATGGAAGCCATAAATACAGAGATACAATGGATGCTCTAAAAAAGGCAAGAAAGCTTTGTGATGATCTTTCCATTGAATACGATATTCCTATAATACTTCAGCCGGGAGAGGGAAAAAGCATAAGCAGAGAAGAGTGGGATAAGATCAATCAAGGATGCAGCTGGAAACAGATGATGCGAGATGACATAAAGCTTGCAGCATCACTTGCAAAAAATTTTGACGAGTATAAAGACCTCATACAGGAAGCGGGCTACACCATAAGAGAGACTAGAAGTCATCTGACATACCGATTAAAAAACGAGGGAACAGGAAAAGAGTATGCATGTAGAGACAATAAGCTTCTTATCTCATCAGACCCCTTTGATTATACAAAAGAGGGAATAATCAAATATCTTGATGGAATAGATATAGAATATGAGATTTTTAACAAGAAGGTGGAGCAAGAACTTGAGGATATTGCAAGGAGGCAGGCGAATGAAAAATTAAAAAAAATAATCAAAGTAATACGGATATCTCCACATGAAATGCATATTCAGCGTTACAACCTTGATGAGAAGAGAAGATCGCTACTGGTCCAGTTTCTGGTAGAGATTCTTAAGGTTATAACTATCTTAATAGAGGTATTAAAGATTGCACTTTCACATGAAAATGATATCCAAAGCAGGCAAAATCTGAATAGTCTTGAAGAAAAAGCCGCGGCTATAGAAAGATCGCTGGATACCCTTGAAAATCATGACATTATGACGGAGGAAGATCTTAGCAGAGCCATAAATCAAAAGGGAATAGAAATATCAATCCATAAAAAGGAAGTATCAAATCTTCAAAAAGAAGCGGAGGAACTCAAAAGTCTTCTTAAGAAAATGGATGAGATTCAATTATGCATGGAAGCTGTTACAGCCGAATCAGGTGGTAGGGGAGAAGAGGAGATAAGGTATATTGACGAGAGATTACAGTCGCTGACAAAAGAACTTAAGGCACATGGCATCGACATAACGCAGCTAGAGAATGCCAGGCTGAATATCCAACGGAAAATTAGACACTTCGAGCAAAAAAGAGCGCAGCTGAAAAAACTTGGTATGGAATATCGTGATTTAAAAAAGGCGGAATATGTAATAACTCAAGCTAAAGGTAAAAACTTCCTAGATGGTTATGACATAGATGAGATAAGAAAAACTTTAGATCAGACAAATCAAAATATGCAAATTTCAGATAAGACAAGCCTGGATCATGACAATAGTAAAAAAATAGAAGATGAGAATAAGAAAATGACTAGGAAACGAAGACGAAAAATGAAGATATCTTAGCCAGGATTAACGCTATAATAGATAAACTCGAGAACGCACAATCAAAAACAATACCAAAAATGCAAAACAAACCACAAATAATGATTAAAAACTATTGACAACCTATAAATGTATGTTATATCATTTGCGCTTGGGTCTGAAATCAAAAACAAAAGTCTGCATAAAATGTGGATCTTTTCAAAATGTTAAATTGTGGCTACAAATGGACTATTCCCATAGTTATGCAATTAATGGTTTTAATGGCGGTTATGAGGAAAGGAGTCTTTATGAGATCTAATAACACTGAAAATGAGGGGGTTATTAGTAAGACAAGATTAGAAAAATACACGAAAAGCGAAAGGCTGGGAATAGTCAAAGCAGTAGCCAGGGACACTAATGGAAAAGTTTGTGAACTTCTCCTTAAAATGCTATCTTTGCATGTAAAGGATGAAGAAGTAGAAAAACTGATAGAAGAAAACCATATAATAGTGACCTATGAGAAAATTGAAGAGATACCTGCAAAAGTGAATCTTGAAAAAGATCAGGAATATGCCCTTGTAGCAGGCCTTCAAAGAGGTATTGACTCTGATTTTTGCATGAAGCATATAATAAAGCATTATCATATCCAGCAGAGTGTAAATATCAGGAAAAATGTGCCGACAATAGATAAGAGCCAGCTGAGCGATATTACCGATGAGCTTATGTGTGAAGCAATGCTTAAATATTTTGATCTCAGAAAAAATACTTCTCTTGTGTCACTTCTAAATTCGGCAGTTCCTAAAATGGCACTCCGAGAATATGTGTTCAATGAACATATAAACGGAAAGAGATATCCGGAATACAGGCGAAATCAGATGACCAAAATAAAGAATTACCTATTCGACAGATGTGGTGATCTGGATAATGTAAAAACTGATGATATACAAGCCTGCTATGAGGAGATAGGAAAGAAGTACGACATCTCAATGATGGATATCATGGATATATGGTCAGATCTTATGTCAAAGAGTACAACTTTATATAGAGAAGCGGAAGAGAGGGATATTCTCGAAAGTACTGATACAGAGAAGATCGTTAACACAACAGCGTCTCTGGAAAACTGCAAATCGGCAGAAAATCATGTCGTAGCAACATATATGGCATCAAGAATACTTGAACTTGTTAAGAGCCTTTCATATCAGGAAGAAGCCATTCTTGTTTACAGATACGGACTTCTTGGAAAAGAGCAGCTTACAAGAAATGAGATTGCAAGTGAACTAGGTCTGGAACTGAAAGAACTTCATAGTATTGAAAGAAAAGCTATGAACCAGCTTAAGAAAGTGATCTTAAATGAGGAACCTGAATTAAGGGATCTAATAAACTATGCATAAAAAATGCTGCCCTTAGGCAACATCAATCATGTAAATACATGAATCACTTTATAGCGAATAAGTTCTTTTGGAACGATGGGATCATAAAAAGAGTTGTTATCCCCTTTAAATACAGCATTGCACCCATCAAACGACACCAGTCTGTGAATAACAAGCCGTTTCCCACTTTTATAAACACCAATAATTCCGGGGGATATATCCCCGTCCCTGATAATCCTTGCAGAAACAAAAGTTCCTGCAGGGATTTCTGGTTCCATGCTCTCAGTCGGGACATAAAAAATCCTATACCCCAAAAATGAAGGAACATGATACATTAAGGTGCTTAATATGAAGACTGCAATTATTGAAATTAGCAAAAACCATTTAACGGCATGACTAATACGGTATATATTTTTAATTGTTTTTCCTGTCATAAATCCTCCTTCAATCCAAAGACTTTTCATATGGGATAATTTCGAAGTCCGCTTTTGAAGGGAGCATGGATCTCATAATGGATGACACCATAATTACACAGCCTATCCCCAATAATGCCAGGAGAGAGCTGAGAATATAAGCCTTCATATAAGTCTTTTGATAGCAGTAAGCACTATACTTATCGCCGTCCTTAAGAGAGTAAATTGCAGCCTTGTCAAAAGACATGTTTATTCCAAGTTCGGGGAAAGATATTACGCCGGAAGCTGGCACATACATCTCATCCATGTAAGTTTTTCCACCATCTATGGAGATTTCAATAACAGCATCAGCTGCTTTTCCGCCTTTAAGGACATTTACGGCTAAAGAGACCTTCTTATCTTTCATTAGATCATAAAGGTAGTCTGAATCATTGATACATGAAAGGGACATCTCTACACTACTGTCTCCGATGTGATTGATGATTACATCTGTCCGTGGATCTGGGATAGATGCCATATAGGTATCACCACTGATAAAAGCTGCTCCATTGACTGTCTTATCAGCATAAAAATATGCTGTCAAACCGGTATCTGAAAAATTTCCTTCAGCATTTTTCTCATAAATATCGATAGAACCACGCAAAGGAACCGCCTTTTCCTCCGACCAGTTTGCACCTCCATCCAGTGAATACTTGATAGATGCAGATCCTGCAATGCCTAGTGCTATAACCTGTATCACCAAATCGTATCGCTTGACCTGACTACCACATACCGCCACCATACCGCTACCGTTACCTTCGTGCCTTATTGCGAAATCTGACTCGTAAGGAACCTCCGTGGTGGTACTACCCATAGAACTCTGAAAACTACTTTCATTCATCTCGGAGTTATTACTAACTAATCCGGTATGAAGATCAATGGCACCACCCTTTTCAAGTGAAAAATCCTTAGGATACTCGAAGGAGTAGGTTCCCGTATTATCCTCAGTGCAAGCTATTTCTGCAACCGAATAGTTTCCCTCATTAACATAACAGTGCTGCAAGAAACCATTTTCCTTATACAGAGTGAGTCGATAAATATCATTTGTATCCGTGTTCTTAACATCGACATAAATCGGAAAAGTAAATTCTTCAGGCACATCAGCTGTGAAACTAATCTGTGCTGAAGTCTCATCTGACATAGATGTTGTAAGAGCATCAATAACACAAAGCTCATCACCACATGACTCATCGGCTGCATGGACTGTAGTCCGGCCCGCGCCAACACGCAAAATGACCATTGCGGCCATCATAAGAATTGAAAACATCTTTTTCATAAAACATTACCTTCCATAAATTATTCTTCACTTATTGAAATACCTAAAGGACGGCATATTTTTATAAAAACACATAAATAGAAAGGCAATACATGAACAAAATATATTCATTAGCAACCTACCATAAATACTGGATTGACAAAGAAAACGGGATACAAAATCCCAATTTTGACGACTTTAGCAGGCAAATACTTGCCCTCAAAGGAAAAGATCCTGAAGCAATAGAATACTTTTTTGAAATACTAAACGAGGAACTTCCAGAGAAAATAGCCATATGTGCAGTACCTTCCAGTACACCCGGGAAAACAGATACAGGAATAACAAATCTTGCCAAGAAATTGACTTCTGAGAAAAACAGAATCGACAGAGTGAACTTCCTTATAAGGACCCAGGAAATACCTAAACTTGCTTATGGCGGAAATAGAGATCAGACAGTTCACTATCAGAGCATAGATACAGAAAAGGGCATATCCGTAAAAGGAATGACCATTTTTCTGCTAGATGACGTAACAACAACCGGCAATTCCTTAATTGTATGCAAAGAAAAGCTCCTTCGCAGAGGAGCTGCAACAGTAATTATGGTTGCTTTGGGGCAAACAGCTGATTATGGAGTTAGCTATCATATAAACTGGCTTGAATTACTAGAAGACATCATTATACTAATTATCTACATAATTGAAATTATAGTTGAAATGATAGAGCGGTTGCTATCAAATTCAATAATACTATTTATTGTAGGTATCATTTTGTGGGACATGTTGCTTGGTTAGTATTACAAGGAACGTTTCGATACAAGATAACACCGAAAATTTTTGAAAACAATACCTCAGATTACTTTCATATACATAATAATGTTTGTATCATAAAAGAGCAGGAACCACAAAGGGCCTGCTCTTAACAGATGAATATTAAGTTGTGATTGTTAGTGAATATGATCTACAGGTGGACAAGGATCATTACCGTAGCTGTCCTTATCACGTATACGTCCGTCGCGACCGTGAATCACAAGTTCACTGTTGTTGTTTTTGGCAATCTGGCGTGCAAAATCAATTGCATCACTCTGACGATCAAAATTTTTGGTTGCCCGAGTTGAGTGTTCCCCTTTTACCTGCCAGATTCCATTGTGTGGAACAACATGTTGATTAGCCATCTTTCTACTCCTTCAAGCTGCTTTGTAATGTTTCCAAGGGATTCTTGCAGGATGTATATGAGCAAGAAATTCCACAATGTCCTTACGTCCATAATATGAAGGAACTCCGCGCGAATTCTGCGCCATTAGGATTGTGGGAATGTATCCAAAGAACGCAGAGAAATAGGTGCGAACCTTCTCTTTGTCAGCAGAATGAAGAACGTAGGGCTTTACCACAACTATGGCGAATGTCACATGCTGCTCAGTAATTACTGCCCCATCAAAACTGGTCATAACAGTGGCTCCTCCTTTCATGAGATACTTGAAACCAATAAAAGGGCACCAATATCTTGAAAAGGAACTTGCTCATGTGTTATGATTCAACTGTTCACATCGAATTTGCACTTGCAAATTCCATATATTGGGTGGTCACATTGTGACTGCCCTTTTATTTTGTGTTTCTGTGAATTCAGGATAACATATCCAGGGTGATTAATCAAATTAATATGGACAAAATGTCGGATTTGATTTAAAATTTAAATGAGGGATTACTCGCTTTTTCGAGATAGACCAGACAATACGTATATTATTAGAATTTTGAGGTGTATGATGGATAATAAGTATAACGTTAGAATTATGCGTTCAGAAATTCATTATCTAAAGAATGTTAATTTTGGCGAAGTTACTTACATGAATCATGGATGCATAAATACAAGAGGCATAATTGAAAAACCAGATGTTATTGGCATATATGGACAGAATGGATCTGGCAAGACAGCACTTGTAGAGTCGCTGGACATTTTGAAGTATGTTCTTATGGGAATAGGAGTGCCTTATGATAGATATGCAGGTATCATCTCAAAAGAAGAGCAGACAAAAATAATTACAGATTTTTATATAGAAATAGCAGGGCAGAAATATAAGGCTTCATTTGCGTTTGATTTAAGTGTAAACGAGCAGACGCGGAGCATAGATATTACTAAGGAAAAACTTATATATTGGCAGAGAGGCTCTGCCTGGAAAAAAGAAAGGGACATAGAGTTTGAGAACCCGGATTATGATTCTATGGATCTTTTAGAGCAGGAGAATCTTTCTGTAAAATCAGAACATGCCAATAATCTGAAGGCCATTCCTTTTCTATGGTCTATGGACAAACTTGCTTTTGCATGCGCTCAGCGGCATATATCTGTTTTTTTCAATAAGTTTGTTTTTGATGCTTGTAAATCATTGAAGGATGAAGAAGCGATAGTCTTTGGACATATAATCACGGGATTGATTCAGTTTGGTGCTGTTGATTTGAATGTTATTAAAGTGGACCAGCTTGGACAGATCAATTCGAATATTGTTATCCCGATCAACGGAAGAAGTACTACAGAAAATAGCATTACTCAATCAAGGATTATTCTTCATGTGGCAAAAGAGTCAGATATTGAAAGTGACTTATATGATGTGGCAAAACAGACTATTGATGCTATTAATGTTGCCTTAAAATCAATTGTACCTAATCTTCAGATTGAATTAGAGAAAAAAGCAGAATATGAGCAACAAGATGGGGAAAAGGCATATAAAGTGGACATATATTCAAAGCGCGACGAAAAAAGATTCTTGTTACGCTATGAATCTGAAGGTATAAAAAGGATTATTTCTATATTGAACTATCTTATTTCGGCATATAATGATCCGGGAGTCTGCCTGGTAATTGATGAACTTGATTCTGGTATATTCGAATATCTTCTTGGAGAATTATTGGAACTTATGCATGAAGAGATGAAAGGCCAACTGATATTCACGTCACATAATCTTAGAGTTTTGGAAAAGTTTGATGCAAAAAACATAATATGTTCAACAACTAATCCTAATAACCGTTTTATAAGGATGGTAGGCATTGAAAAGAACCATAATAAAAGAGATTTCTATATGCGAGCGCTTAGCGTTGGTGGGCAGAAAGAAGAACTCTATGATGAAGAAGACCTAATTGCGATGGGATATGCTTTCAGAAAGGCCGGAAAGCTCGAAAACAAAGTAAGCATTCCGTTTTCTCCACGTGTCGAGGAAATCCTGCAGGAAGTAAACTGACAGGAGGTAGATCATGGGAGAAGAACGAAAAGTCGTTTTGTTTATTGTAGAGGGAGTTTCTGATAAATCTGCTCTTGAGAATATATTTCAGAAGATTTACCGAAGAAATAGAAAAATAGATTTCAAATTCACGAAGGGTGATATATCGAGTGATCCAGATGTTACCAAGGAGAATGTCGAAGACAGGATCAGTGAAGTAATTGAAAACTTCATAAATGATAAAAAGCTAAAAAAATCAGATATCTTTCAGGTTATTCAGATTTTTGATACTGATGGGGCATATATACCAGACTCTGCTATAAAGAATGGGGAAACATCGCATTTTGTATATTCATTAGACGGCATAACATGTAATGACATAGAAAAGGTACGTGATAGAAATAAGAGGAAAACGACCATCATGGACTATCTGCTGTCACTGCATGAGATTGATGGTTTGCCATATGAAATGTATTTTATGTCCTGTAATCTTGATCATGCCTTGTATAATGAGATGAATCTGGATATCGATGAAAAGAAGGATTATGCGGATGCCTTTTATGAGCGTTTTATAGGGAAAGAGGAGAAGTTCATAGATTTTCTGAATACGGATGTAGTTAATGGTGTACCGGATTCATTACCTGCTTCGTGGAAATATATAAAGGAAGATCTTCATTCCTTGGAAAGACATACTAACTTGAATTTATATTTTGTTCTTCATCCAAGACCGGATGGATTACTATAGAATCTAAATTAACGGATTAGCAGCCATCAAGACTGTTTAATCCGTTTTGATTTTCAAAAGATCAGTCGCCATCCATATTATAAATATCAATCTCCACAGCCATCTGTTTGCGCTTTTCATCTATAGCAGTATAATGCTTCGACGTTGTATTAATATCCTTATGTCCCAGAATGCTAGCAACCATGTATATATCACCAGTATTATTATAAAGCGAAGTCCCAAAGGTCCTTCTTAGGGTATGAGGCGTAAGTCTCTTGTTATAACCGGCCTTTTTGCCATATTTTTCTATCATTTTTTCAACACTTCTAAGTGATAAGCGCCTGTGCTTAAGTGATATGAAAAGTGCAGGATCTGTTTCATCCTGCAGAAGTACAGGACGCTCAGTACTGATATAATCCTTCAGGGTATTCCTGATCATTTCATTAATCTTAAGTTCATCTGCTGCACCGCCTTTCCGAACAATAGTTATGGTATTGGTCTCAAAATCCACATCGGAAAGATCTAAACCAACACATTCTGATACACGGATTCCGGTACGCAATAGCAGAATAATAATAGCAAGATCCCTCTTGGCAGTCTGCTCAGATAACATGCGAGAGTGATAAGAATCCACATTAGTTTCAGATACAGCTTTTACAAGCTGCTTCACCTGTTCCTCATTGAGCCTGCGGATTTCCTTATTGTCATTATCTGCCCTCTTAGATACAGCTTTTATTGTTGGATCCTCCGTCAGATAATCATATCTGATGAGATATTTAAAATACTTTCGCAGAGCAGCCATTTTTCTGGCAATGGCACTCGAACTAGCAGGCTTCACAACTCCGTTTGTCTTTTTATGACCTGCAGCAATATAAATCTGATACTCTGTAATATCCTGATGAGTCAGTTCCTTCACCACATCTATAGTTATATCCGCAATTTCCAGCTTTTCGCAGATAGGATTTGTTTCCTTTATATACTGATAAAAAAACAATATGTCATGTGCATAATTATATGCAGTATTTATCTGAGAATTTAATATGCATTCGTCAATAAAGCCTTGAGCATGCTGCGGAAGCAGTTTCTTTACCTGGACCGTAGCATCCTTGCGCTTTTGATATAAAGAGTTGTAATATGCGGAATTCTCTCCCATAATTCATTTCTCCGATTTCATTTCAATAAACATGGATTTATTGCACCAATAATTATTATACAACAACATCCTCTTCTTAAGGAACCAGACATTGATCTTTCAAAACAAGAACCATAACTGCATATATACCCATCTGACACATAGAATCCATTACTCCTCAACGAATTCCATAATATCTTCTACCTGGCAACCAAGAATAATACAAAGCTTATTTATTGTATCTACACTAACAGGCTGATTTTTCTTTAGCCGATCCAGAGATGAGTTGCTGATTCCGGAATGAAGAAGCTTATATTGTGAAACTTCATTTTTTTTCATATATGCCCAGAGCTTATCGTAAATAATCATAAATTCACCAAGCATTCCTATTGATTTCACTTCAATGATGCACTACAATGCTTTTAAAGGATAGTACGTTAAAAAGGATAATATCCGAAATAAGATAATATTATTTAGAGCCGTGCCACCCAGGAAAACAAATCTGCAAAAACCATAAATCTGTCTCGTAACTATATCGGTGAAATATGAAAATAAATTATAAGGTTGTGGGAAAAAGAATAAAGACGCTTAGAATTAGCAGAAATATCACACAGGAGCAGATTGCTTATCAGATCAACTCCTCTCCTTCGTATATCAGCAACATAGAACGGGGAATAAAAAAGCCCAGCCTTGAAAAACTGGTGGAAATCGCTGAAGTCCTGGGCGTAACCGTCAATGACTTCATTTATAATGCCTCAGAGCCATATGTAATATATGAAAGTCATGAATTATCAGATATTATATCTGAATGTACTCCGGACAGTCAGAGAATGCTGCTTGGCAGTTTAACATCTATTATCAAAGCCGTTAAAGGTAATGAATAAGCTATACCTCTTGCATAGTCAGTAATGATGCAAGAGGTATTTTTACTATTAGGGAAGAAACAGCCTCAGTAGAATCATTTTTGTTTATATTTTCTTTATATTCTTTTAATCAGATTATTTAACCTACAGGGCATGTTTTTAACCGCTGGAGCATGGCAGTATATTCCTCTCACAGATATCATGAGACCATAACAAACAACAAAGATCTTCTGCCAACATATAAAGGCACACAGGATCCGCATAAGCATATGAGGGAAATACATGACAGAACAGGAAAACCAGGCAGGAACAAACAACCAAGTCAAGGAAAAAATTCGTGAGCGCTACAAAGGTGTCGGTGAGGATGTCCTGGACGTCATCCCGGCAAAGCCCCAGGAAGATTTCTACAATCCGAACACCATGAAACGAGTTGCAGCGTATTGCAGAGTCAGCACGGATGATCCCCACCAAACATCTTCGTATGAACTTCAGAAAAACCACTACGAGGACATGATCAAGAACAGGGCAAACTGGGAACTTGTTGGAATATATGCAGATGAAGGAATAAGCGGCACCTCCCTCCAGCACAGAGACAACTTCATACGTATGATTGATGACTGCCACGCAGGAAAAATAGATATCATCGTTACTAAGAGCGTATCAAGATTCGCCCGCAATATCCTTGACTGCATAGGATACGTAAGACAATTAAAATCTCAAAATCCACCCATAGGAGTATTCTTTGAAAGCGAGAACATCTTCACCCTGGACCAGAATTCAGAAATGGCTCTGTCCTTCATAGCAACTCTTGCCCAGGAAGAAAGTCATACAAAATCAGAAGTAATGAACGGATCTATCGAAATGCGCTTCAAAAGAGGAATCTTCTTAACCCCGGTTCTGCTTGGCTACGATCACGATGAAGAAGGAAACCTCATCATCAATGAGGAAGAGGCTAAAACTGTAAGACTAATCTTCTTCTCCTATCTCTATGGATACTCAGCACAGCAGATAGCGGATGCCCTGACCCAGCTTGAACGCTATACCAAGAAAGGCAACCAGTTTTGGTCAGCAGGCAGCGTCCTGCAAATCCTCTCTAATGAACGATACTGCGGAGATGTCCTTGCAAGGAAGACCTTCACACCAAACTTCCTCGATCACAAATCCAAGAAGAACAGACATGATAGAAACCAATACCGGCAGAAAGACCATCATGAACCAATCATAACAAGGGAGGATTTTTTCGCAGTCCAGAAACTCATCCGAAACGCAAAGTATGGAAACAAAGGATATTTTCCCGTGATGCATGTAATAAATGAAGGAATCCTTAAAGGATTTGTCTCCATCCATCCCAAATGGGCGGGCTTTACAGAGGATGACTATTACGAAGCATCAACCAGCATATACGATGATAACGCATTGATTCCATCAACACCACTGGAAATAAAGGTACATAAAGGCAATTTCGACCTTTCAGGATATGAACTTGTAAGAGCTCAGTTCATGTCAACACACGGACAGATGATGCTCTCGATTACTGATACAAGCCTTTTTTTTAATGCCATATGCATAAAGAAGATGAATAATACAGCGAAAGTAGATATATTTGTCCATCCGACAAGGAAAATCATAGCGGTCAGAAAGGCAATCGAGAATTCAAAGCATGCGATCCAGTGGTGCAAACAGAAAGATGAAATAACGATCCCTGCACATATAAGCGGAGCGGCATTCATCCCCACCCTGTATAAACTGTTTGGATGGAAAAACGGAACACGGTACAAGCTAATTGGAAATGCTCACAGCAGGAACGGAGAAACGGTTCTTATCTTCAACGCAACGGAAGCATATGTCATGGCAGATAATCACCCTGCCTATCCTGCGAAATGGGCAAACAGTTTTGGGGATGAATACTATAAGAGCACTGCCCTCTTTAATGAGGATGAACCTGATGAAAGTTGGGATGTGGATAGCCAGGGCTCAATGTATATGGTGCCGGATGAAAATGTCACAACAAGGGAGGAAGCAGCTGACAACATAAAGAACATTCTTGGGGAGATAGGAGCAAACGATGAATGAGACCATAATCAATCCCGAAGTATCCCAGGGAACCACCACCACAGAAAATATTGATAAACCAATCATATTAGAAAGAATCGCCATGGCACCAGCGCTAATAGCACTAAGTACTGGCACTAACCATACAGAAATATCTGAACACGTGCCAAGTGATTCCACACCGAAAGCAAATGATACTACCTCTGCCCCACTTCCAGCAGATGAACAGCAGACTCAGCCAAATCCCTTCTCTTTCCATGGCTTCCAGGTAGTACGCGGAGAATTTTTTGCACATCTCTTCGAGCCCTCAGTAACATTCAAGGATGAAAAGGTATCCGTAAACGCAGCTTGTATCCGTAAGCTCCCGACCGTGGAATATGTCCAGTTCCTGGTACACCCTGAAAAGAAGATGCTTGCTGTAAAACCCTGCAACGAAGACTCCCGGGATTCCTTCAGGTGGTGCTCTTCTGCCGGGCCCCTGAAAAAGAGAAAACCCAAAACGATAACATGCCGGGTATTCTACGCGAAGGTAATGGAGCTTATGGGATGGAACAAAGACTACAGATACAAAATCCTCGGAAAACTTGTTTGTACACCAAGTGACAAAATTTTCATATTTGACCTTGCATCATCCGAGGCATATAAGCGAAAACTAAAGGACGATCCTGCGCCTGATACAAAGCCCAGGTACTCTACTGACTGGAAGGAGCAATTTGGAGTGCCCATAGAAAACCATGATGATGGCTTTAACCTCAGCATATTTGATGACAGCACTGTTTTCAGGATAGAGAGGGAAGAAAAAAATAACAGCGAGGAAAATGCATATGAGTGAAAGCATACAATTTAAATCAGATCCGGAATTTGATGTACTGTTTCAGCCATATAGTGAAGAAGAAAAAGAAAAGATAAAGCAGCAGATATGTGCTGACATCACCTGCCGTGTAGTCCATACATGGGGAGACCGATATCTCCTTAACCGTTTAACATATGATCTTCTTAACGAAATGGAAATACCGGTTATTTATAAAAAGCATTCTTTTAACAAAAAAGTCGAGGCAGCTCTCTATATCTGCATTACTCAGGCAAGACGCCTGGATCTCACAAGCAGATATAAGAAATTCCTCATAGGTAGGGAGTATTATTACAGAACTATCATTGAAAAAGAAACCTGTGTTGAAACAAAAACAAAATGTAGACTATCGACTCTGATAGGAACCAAATATGATATAACAGGATGCAGCGTCTACAGATACAGCAGTGTGGCAAAAGCTATCTGCGATATATATTCAAAAAATCAGGCAATGGCTCTTTTTATTCTTATGGATAAATGCCAAATTGCGCATGAGACGGTAATTGAACTAGCAAGGCTAAAAGCAGATGAAATATGTGCGGTATATAAATATGTATGTGATAAGACTATGCCAAGAATATCACCAAAGCTTATACATTCTGAAGCAAAACGCATTCATAAGGAAAGATGTAAATCGCCCTATCAGCATGAACAGGAGAAAAAGACAGGAGAAAAGGCACCTGCAATAAGACAAATGCCGGCATATGATCCTGATGCAGAGGTGAACAGCCTCTGCATGACGATAGATTACTGGGTAACCTCAATTCAGAGGGTAAATAATAAAGCAAAGCTTAATCGTATTACTACTGATGCAAGGATTCGATTAATGAAAAAACTTTCATTTCTGGATAACTCATCGAGCAGCCTCCAGAAATCTCTTGTGGAAAGGATAGACGCATGAA
>JAEEGL014460950.1_pt1 | contig 17209 bp, 11 predicted proteins | sample 9134231 | NCBI WGS metagenome assembly JAEEGL01 (sample SAMN16246548, study PRJNA631951) | gut metagenome | biome: gut microbiome; feature: rumen; material: fiber-attached | host: Bos | place: Iran: Karaj | collected 2018-10
TTCATCATCTTGGTGATGGGCATTCCGCCGGCCACCCACTCTTCAGCGGGCCGGGAGATATTGGAGACCTTGGAGAGGTATCCGGTACAGCCGTACTGGATCAGCATGAAAGCGTTGAAGCCGAGAGAGTAGCAGTAGTCTGCATCGAAGTTAGACGGGAAAGCGCAACGGCCTTCGTAACCGAAGAAGTGGTGCTGAGCACCGAACTTACCCTTGTAGGTGCCTGCAGCCTTTCTCTTGGAAAGCTCAGCCTTAACCATTTCGGAGAAGAGCTTCTCGGACTCGATGAGGGAAACCTGAACGTTACCGTGCGGGTCACGCTCGAGGAAGAGCTGCTGCTGGATGCCCTGCGGCAGGATATCGAATACCTTAAATGCATCAGCGGAAAGACCGGACTTGATGAACTCATACTTAGCGTTCCAATCCGGGAGAGCATTGAAAGCAGCTGTCTTTTCGCCAGCGAGGAGCTCATTGATTTCAGCGATGAGGGCAGAGAACTCAGGAACGAATTCTACGATACCTTCCGGAATGATGGCAACACCGAAGTTCTCACCATTGTTTCCGCGTTTTTCAACTGCATCTGCGATGTAGTTTGTGATCTGTGCAAGAGACATCTTCTTAGCGGCAACTTCCTCACCGATAAGGCAGATGTTCGGCTGTGTCTCAAGAGCGCACTCGAGCGCAACGTGAGAAGCGGAACGGCCCATTACCTTGATGAAGTGCCAGTACTTCTTAGCGGAGTTAGCATCACGCTCGATGTTACCGATGAGCTCGGAGTATGTCTTTGTAGCTGTATCGAAACCGAAAGAAGCCTCGATATCTTCGTTCTTTAGGTCGCCGTCGATCGTCTTCGGGCAGCCGATTACCTGAACGCCTGTGTTATTTGCCGCCATGTACTCAGCGAGTGTAGCAGCGTTTGTGTTAGAGTCGTCACCACCGATGATTACGATAGCGGTAAGACCATTCTTCTTAGCATTCTCAGCAACGATAGCGAACTGCTCCTTTGTCTCGAGCTTTGTTCTGCCGGAACCGATGATATCGAAACCACCGGTGTTTCTGTAAGAGTCGATGAACTTGTCGTCGAACTCAACATAATCATCCTTGAGAAGTCCGTCCGGACCGCCCTTGAAACCGAGAAGAACGTTCTCGCTGTTAGTTGCCTTAAGTGCATCATAAAGACCGGAGATAACGTTGTGTCCGCCCGGAGCCTGTCCACCGGAAAGGATAACACCTACGACCTGCTTCTTAGCAGCAGATGTGTTCTGGCCTTTCTCAAATGTGATTTCCGGCTTGCCGTAAGTGTTCGGGAAAAGAGCCTGGATCTTGTCCTGATCAGCTACGCTCTGAGTAGCAGCGCCCTCTTTAACGCAGATTTCTGCGATACCGTTTCTGAGCATGCCCGGAAGCTTCGGCTGATACTCATATCTAGCTTTCTGAAGTGGTGAAAGATTCATAATGTAACACTCCTTTTTATAAATATGAATTACTGTTATTAATTCCTAATAAATGCTAAATCATTCTATCGATAAAGTAAAGAGCGAAAAGAAACAATTTTACTTGAGAAAGGCTTGAAAAGTGGCTTGGAAAAGGCGATTGTTTACAGATAGTTCTCAATTTATCAAATCATGCAATGCTATAATCAAAATTAAGATGGTAACGTGGGGGAAGAATTGATGACAATTGCCTATAATCTTCGCAAATTCAGAAGATTTATAAGTGGAGTCTTTGCGATTGGCCGATGGAAATCGCTGAAAGAGGCCGCTACTTTCATTTACATTGTTTCAACTATATTCCTGATTATCGTCGGAGTTTTTCTTTTCTCGTTTATCAGTTACATCATGGGATATGAGATATTTGTCCCGCTTCATACTATGCCGCAAGCGCAGATCCTTACATTCGTGACGATCTTTATCGGCATGCTGCTTATTGATTTTCTGATGGGTACATTCTTTGTATGGCTTTATGACAAACTGATCATGATGCCGACAGAGACGATTATCAATGAGATTTCTGAAAGAACCGAAAAAGCTGCATCCGCTTTCCCGGTTGAGATGCGCCAGCTTGTTGAGAGCAACCCGTTTGTCAGCATTGAAAAGACGGGGACATGGGTCGATTCGATCGATACGTATATAAATCTGGCGGGAAATGAGAAGTATTACGATGAGACTACCGGATGCTTTAACCGTAAGTATTTCCAGCAGGTCCTGTCACAGATGCTGAAAACCGAAATGATGTGTGATATCCGTTCATCGGGGTCTTTGAGAACCTATGGTGACAGATCCTATGCCATCTTTATGATTGATATCGATCACTTCAAGAAAATCAATGATGAATTCGGACATCAGTTCGGTGATGAGATCCTTGCCCTGGTCGGAAAGACATTAAAGAAAATCGTTGCAAACAAAGGCGTTGTCGTCCGTAACGGCGGTGAAGAGTTCCTGCTGATCGTCTGTCTGAATTATCCTGAGAGTATGGAGTCTTATGCAGAAAACGTTCGTGCTGTCTTTGCCCATGATGTAAGAATTACAGGTCATGGATCGAAGAACCGGCCGGTAACGTGCAGTATCGGATATACGCCTTTCCCGCTTATGTCTGACCAGCCGACAGTGCTGACTGTTCAGGATCATGTAAAGATCGCGGATCAGGCGATGTATCTTTCGAAGACCTGTGGCAGAAATACCTGGAGAGGCATCGAGTCATTGAGATCTCCATCGTCTCAGGATGAGATCGATAAGATGGTCGATTCGATCCTTTATGCCGAAAGTACCAGATATTTGAGGATTTTGTGCCCGTAAGTATTTACAAGTGCTTTTCTATATGCTATCATACGCAAGTATTTTTCCGTGGACACAGTTTGTGGACGGTTCCGACCACTTACTTTGCTACAGGATTATGGAGGTAAAGAACAATGGGACAGATTAACAAAGCTGAAATCATCAAAGAGTACGCGCTCAAAGAGGGCGACACAGGTTCTCCTGAGGTACAGATCGCGATTCTTTCCGCAAGAATCAACCATCTTACCGAGCACCTGAAGGTTCACCCGAACGATCACCATTCCCGTCGTGGTCTGCTGATGCTGGTAGGTCAGAGAAGAGGTCTTCTTGATTATCTTGCTCGCATCGACATCGAGCGTTACCGTTCCATCATTGCTCGTCTGAACATCAGAAAGTAATGAATGCTTCTTAAGAAGAATGAGAACCGTCTCAAATGAGACGGTTCTTTTTTTGTTTTGTTATGATTCGCTGAAAGTACTGTTTTTTTTGGATTTCTCCGCAATTTGTGTTACATTTTTGACTAATTTGTCAAAAGTCCTTGCGAATGTTGTGTTTGTCATGTTATAAAGAATTTGTGGGAACTTATAGTTGGAGGTGAAATCATGAAAAAGTTTAGCTGGAAATTGACGGCGGCTCTTGCTGTTTCACTTTCTATTCTTCTCAGTTCAACAGTATTTCCCGTAAATCTTCGCGCTGATGGTGAAGAAGACGGTTATCCTGTCATCGAGGAAGTAGAACAAATCGATGAAGAATCTGAAGAGCAGGAAGAAGAGAAAGAGGAAGAGGAAAAAGACGTCAAAGAAGACGAGAACGTCGAGCAGGACGAGAACGTCGAAGAAGAGGGAAAAGACGTTGAAGAAAAAGACGAAGTCGAGAATGAAAATGACGTTGACATCGAAGAGGACGACATCGATAAAGACGTAACTGAAGACGAGAAAAACGCTGAGATCGAAGATGTTGACCAGCCGCGTCTAGGTGCAGATGAAGAACCCATGTATGAGGGCGAAATCGGTGATGATGAGCCGGAAGAGGAAGGTTATCCTCTTTTTATCGCCGGATATATGGTCACGGATAAGAACAAGGATGATCTTTCTTCCATCGAAGGAGTTACAGTAGCCGAGAGCGGCCGTTTCAAATACGATCCTGATTCGAATACTCTTTATCTTAATAAGGTCACTATTAATAACACGACCGGTGGAGATGAGGAGATGCCCTTTGGAATCTATTACTGTGGTTCTGAAGATCTGAAAATCTGTGTAGAGGGCGATACTTCTATTTCTTCGATGTCAAATTGTTATTCTGTTTGTATATACATTAGTTATTCTAATGGCAGGATTTCTATTGACGATGTTGAGAGACTTCGTGCAGCAGAAGATGATGAGGGTGAAGATAAGTATCCAAGTGGTATTATTGAGATTTCTAAAGGCGCGACATTGACATTGGCTTTTAATGAAGCGACTGGATTGGAATATGGTTACGGCTATGGTTACGGCTATGGCTATGAAGGTTACGCGACTACTTATGGAATCCAATCTGATAACGATGTGACAATCACCGGCGCCGGTGCTTTTGATATTCAATCTGGTTATTTTGGTATCTATTCCAATTGTGATGTAATTATAGAGAACACCGGCGCATCTTCTATTGTTGCTGGTGAATATGGAATATATGCAAATAGAGATTTGAAATTAACGAATTCTAAGCTTACTGTTGATCTTCCAATTGATTATGGTACAAAAGGTGTTTTTGCGGACGGGGTGATTTCAATCAGTGGAAAGATGACAGAATTGACTGTTACTGCTAGTAGAGCTGTAAGTGCCTACGATGATTACGCCAGACGTCATTCTACTGAACATTATACGAATAAGACACCTGAAGAAGTCATCAAAATTGAGGCCCCGCTTTATATCCTCACTCCGGAAAATGGCTTTGTTTGCCACAATTCTAGTGATTTCGAAACGGATAGTGATCCGGATTACTACATTTGTGACCCTTCGATTCAATCTGAATCTGATTATCATGACTATGACGATGAAGCAACCAAGGTTGTTATTAAGGCAGATCTCGTAAAGGTTGACTTTGAGACTAACGGCGGTTCTGAGATCGAATCCCAGGATCTGGCGGTTGGTGAGACGGTTGAAAAACCGGCGGATCCGACAAAGTCCGGTTATGAGTTTGTTGGTTGGTTTACTGACAGTGAGTGCACTAAGGAATTTGACTTCTCTACAAAAGTTGATAAGGATATGACGCTTTACGCGAAGTGGGAAGAATGCGGTAAGTATGTCGTAGTTGCCGGTCCTTCCGGTTCCCGTGCTATCGGTGATGGCGACATGACGATTATTGTTAAGCACACCAAGCATGATGAAAAGACCCACGAGAAGCTTAAGGGGGTCAAGTTCAACGGAAAGCCTGTTGATGTAAAATCGGTCAAGAAGGGCAGTGCGATCATTACGATTGACGGATCTTTGCTTGACAGTCTTGAGTCAGGCGATTATACGATCACAATCGAGTTCGAAGACGGTGAAGCTTCAACATTCGTTTCGATCCTCAACGCGGCTCAGTCTGCTGCAGAAGATACAGCTCCTACCGGAGTTCCGAAGACAGGTGATACATCATCTTCTTCTTCGAATCTGGGATTTGTATTCCTGGCAGCTGCTGCGATTGCAGGCGCTCTGATCATTCTCGAGAATAAGAAGATGAGAGAACAGGATTGATCCATTAACAGTTACCCTTTAAGGTGAATGATTAAGATCATAGAAGGACCCGCATCATCTGATGCGGGTCCTTTTCCTTATTCGACCGGATTACTTGATATTTCCCGTGAGTGCTTGATTTTTATTCTATATATCTATAATATAGGTATGTTGCGTACTTATGCGCGGTAAAAAGATTAAGGGGTGTAGTGGGTAGATTGATATCCCGTCTAGCACGGAGTATGAATCTACAAGCTACCTCCTTATAAAACTAAATAATTGGAGGTACATTTATGGAACGTACATTTAAGACCGAACTGGCCGGACGTCCGCTCGTTGTTGAGACAGGTAAGCTTGCTCAGTTCACAAATGGTGCCTGCCTTATCCGTTATGGTGAGACAGCGATCCTTTCCACCGTTACAGCTTCTAAGACACCTCGTGAAGGCGTTGATTTCTTCCCGCTGTCTGTTGACTACGAAGAGAAGATGTATGCTGTCGGTAAGATCCCGGGTGGTTACATCAAGAGAGAGGGCCGTCCTTCTGAGAAGGCTATCCTGACATCCCGCGTTATTGACCGTCCGATCCGTCCGCTTTTCCCGAAGGATCTGAGAAATGACGTAGTAGTTTCCAACATGGTTATGTCCGTAGATCAGGATTGCTCTCCTGAGATTGCTGCTATGATCGGTACATCTATCGCTATCGCTATTTCCGATATCCCGTGGAATGGTCCGGTAGGCGGTGTTGTTCTCGGCCTGATCGGTGATGACGTTATCATCAACCCGACAGAGGAGCAGAGAAAAGAAAGCCGCATGTATGTTACTCTGGCAGGTACTGCTAAGAAGATCTGCATGGTTGAGGCTGGTGCAAACGAAGTTCCGGATGAGACAATGCTCGAGGCAATTGCTATCGGTCACGAGACCATCAAGGAGATCGTAAGCTTCATCAACGGTATCGTTGCAGAGATCGGTAAGGAGAAGTTCACTTACGAGTCTGCTGATGTTCCGGAAGAAGTATTCACACTGGTTAAGGACTTTGCATGGGAGAAGATGCGTCAGGCTGTTCTCGCAGTTGATAAGTCCGTTCGTGATGCGAATATTGATGCTCTTACAAAGGAGATCGAGGCTTATCTTACAGAACAGAATGAAGAGTATCTGCCGTATCTGGCTGATGCAGTTTATAAGCTTGAGAAGAAGGTCGTTCGTAACTACCTCTTCAAAGAGCACGTTCGTGTTGATGGCCGTCGTCTTGATGAGATCCGTCCGCTGTCCTGCGATGTAGGACTTCTGCCGCGTGTTCATGGCTCCGGTCTCTTCCAGCGTGGACAGACTCAGGTCATGACAACATGTACTCTGGCTCCGCTTTCTTACTCTCAGACAATTGATGGTCTGGATAACGAAGTATCCAAGCGCTACATGCACTACTACAACATGCCGGGTTACTCCGTAGGTGAGGCTAAGGCTTCCCGTTCTCCGGGACGTCGTGAGATCGGTCACGGTGCTCTCGCTGAGAGATCTCTTGTACCGGTACTTCCGTCTGAGGAAGAGTTCCCGTATGCGATCCGTACAGTATCTGAGATCCTGATGTCTAACGGTTCTACATCTCAGGGTTCTGTCTGCGCTTCCACACTTGCACTCATGGACGCAGGTGTTCCGATCAAGAAGCCGGTTGCCGGTATTTCCACAGGTCTTATCGTAAACGAAGAAGATGAGAATGACTTCCTCGTATTCATGGATATTCAGGGCATCGAGGACTTCTTCGGTGATATGGACTTTAAGGTTGCCGGTACTGAAGACGGTATCACATCCATTCAGGTTGATATCAAGGTTGACGGTCTGTCCCTCGACATCATCCGTAAGGCTTTCGAGCTTACAAACAAGGGTAGAAAGCAGATCATCAACGAAGTACTGCTTCCGAGAATCTCCGCACCGCGTGCTGAGCTTTCTAAGTATGCTCCGAGAATCATCACCATGCAGATCCCGGTTGACAAGATCCGTGAGGTTATCGGTACAGGCGGAAAGGTCATCAACAAGATCATCGCTGATACAGGCGCACAGATCGACATCAATGATGACGGAATCCTGCACATCGCTACACCGGACCAGGAAGCAGCTGCTAAGGCAATGTCCATCATCAAGGGCATCGTTGAGGATCCGGAAGTCGGTATCGAGTACGAAGGTGTTGTTACCAGACTGATGCAGTTCGGTGCTTTCGTAGAGTTCCTGCCGGGTAAGGAAGGCCTCGTACATATCTCCAAGATGGCTTGGAGCCGTGTTGAGAATGTTGAGGATGCAGTTAAGGAAGGCGATGTCGTTAAGGTTAAGCTCCTTGAAGTAGACAGCCAGGGCAGATACAACCTGTCTATGCGTGACTGCATGGAGAAGCCGGAAGGTTATGTGGAAGAGGAGAGTGCTCCGAGAAGAGGAAACCGTCCGAACCGCGAACGCCGTGGCCATGGTGATCGTTTTGAGAAGCGCCAGAGAAGAGATTTCTCCGAGAATACTCAGGAAGAAACTACTCCGCATCCGGGTTCCCGTTCCCGTGAGTTCTGATCTATAGAATAATCAGTATAGAAATGAAGAGGACTGTTCCGTCGGAACAGTCCTTTTTCGTATGTATCAAGATGCTTTTTCAGAATGATATTTGACCTGCCTTTATTGACAGTTATCCTTGTTGTGTTAGAATTTAAAGAGCGTCGGGGTGTAGCTCAGTTGGCTAGAGTGCTTGCTTGGGGTGCAAGAGGTCGCCTGTTCAAGTCAGGTCACTCCGACCATTTTTTTTATACTGGATTGGTGGAGGGTAAAGCATATGTTCTGTTCAAGATGTGGTCAACAATTCTCTGATGTTCGTACCGAATGTCCTATTTGCGGTAAAGCCGTAGATACTCTTCCGAAGCCTGCAAGTCAGGTACAGAGGTCTTTGCCGTCTGCGACTACGAATAATCAAACGAATTACAATTATTCGAGACCGCAGGCATCTCAGCCGACTTCGACATCTCATATGAAGAATGCGGGATCTGTCGATTATGATATCGGCGGGTTCCTTACCGGATTCCTTAAGGATCCGATCAATTCCTGTACGGATCGTGCACAAAGTCAGCACTTTCTCCTTGGTTTGACATTCCCTGCATTTATCCTTGCCATCAATCTTCTGTCTTGCTGGATCTTTAAGAATAATGCTGCTTTCTTTAATCTTTTGACCGGCTTCTGGCCGCATACGGATTCAAGATATTTTGGCGGACTCGTGACAGATGCAGGCGGATTTGGTTTTTGGAGAAGTATCATCACCGTATTTGTTGATTGCTTTGCTTTCGGGACAATGATTTTGTTTGTCTTCTTTGCATATGGTCTCTTCAAAGTAAAAAGAGTAGATTTCCTGTCTACGGTTTCGTGGATCGGTCTGGCTCTTTTCCCGTATTCAGTTTTGAATCTGGTTTCCTGGGTATGGACAGCGATTTATTATCATTCCCAGTCCTCGGCGCTGATCAACATTTCTCCTATTCTGAAGACTTTCGGTTTGGTGTTCTTCATAGTTTGTCTTTATGATTTTTTCTTCGACAATCTTAAGCCGAAGGGAACGCAGAAAAATGCGATGCGTTTTGTTGTAATGACCTGTGCTGTATTTACTTTCTGCGAGATCTTCTATGGATTCATTCTCGGAAAAGCATTCCTGCACTAATATTTTCTGTCATATAGAAAAGGACTGTTGCGAATCACGCAGCAGTCCTTTTTGTTTACTAAGATATAGTCGGAAGTCAGGTGATGTATCCTCCATTGACGCCCAGTACCTGTCCGGTGATAAAGGATGAGGTGTCCTCGGCGAGATAAAAGATCGCATCGGCAACTTCTTCGGGAGTACCAATCCGGCAAAGAGGGGTCTCTTCGCTTAATGCGTCACGGGTCTCATCATCAAGTTCAGCGTTCATCTCTGTATCGATCACTCCCGGAGCCACGCAGTTCACACGTATATTCGAAGGACCGACTTCCTGGGCCAGTGCTTTTGTAAAACCGATAATGGCAGCCTTGGATGTCGAGTAGCAGACTTCACAGGATGCACCGCAGACGCCCCACATCGAGGATACTGTGACTATATTGCCGCTGTGACGGGAGATCATGGAGGGGAGAATGGTGTGGGTCAGATTGTAAAGACCACCGATATTCGTGTCCATAATACGGTTCCACTCGGAAGGCGATGTGTTGGTGAATAGCTCGATCTTGGAGACTCCGGCATTGCTGACAAGAACATCAACGGGCCCGAAAGCCGCTACTGCCTCATTTACCGCTGCCTGGACGGCATCAAGATCACGGACATCGACTTTGTAAGCGAGAACATCATAGGTGAGAGCATGGATCTTCTGACGTGTGTATTCTGCGGAATCATCGTCTGAACGGTAGAAGAAAGTCACTTTATAGCCGGCCTGTGCAAAGCGGTAAGCTGTAGCCGCACCGATCCCTCTGGATCCGCCGGTAATCAGACAGTGTTTACGGTTTTCCATGCGTATCACCTCTCGTATTTTTGCCTTAATCGTATCGAACAAATCGGGATATGACAAGAAGATTCGGCGAAAAGGTTGCGGATTTCCGAATTCATGTTATCATTTTTTTAGCGTTATTATGGAAGGAAATACATATGGCTAAGTTTTTGGAAAACGATAACGAGTCCCCGGAAGTTGACCTTAAGAATCTGACGGTCAAGCTTGCGGGAATGGGACTTGATGAAGAGATCGAGGATGTAATTCCCGGAAAGAAAGAAAAGAAAAAGAAAGCTTCTGATAAGTCTGAGGCTGAAGAAGACGATAAGAATGGACCTGAAGAGGAGAATGAAAATATCCCAGAGGATTCTTCTGAAGATCCTGAGGATGTTTCTGAATCGGAAGAAGTCAGCGAATACTATGAGAAGCGCACGGCAGAACGTGACCTGACCCTGGAAAAGGTCGAGGAACTTGCCGAAGAGATGGAAGCTTCTGATGAGAAAAAGCAGAAGGTGAGTGCTCTCGATACGATTATCGCTAAGTCGGAGAAGAAGCCTTCTGAAGCAAAGGCTAAGGATACGAAGAAAAAGGGCAAGCTGGATCCTCTTGCGATCTGCGGTATTGTTCTTGCAATCGCGGCTCTCCTCGGTGGTGCTTTCTGGCTTTATGCTTCCTCTAAAAAAGAACCTACGCTCGGGATAACATTGAAAACCTTCAATTCCCAGTATCGTAATACTCCGATCTATCGAAATACGATTTTTAGGATGGGCTTTGATATTCCGGAAGAGACCTATCGTGATGTGACCAAAGCTTCTGTTTCGGCAGCATCCTCTGATCCTTCCGCAGTTACCACTGCTGTGAATGAAGACTACGAATATTTTGATATGATTATGTCCGGCCGTGTTCAGGATGGAATCCAGGAGCCGGTCTATATTTCTGGCCGTCAGATGAAGGACAGCAAAATGCTTAAGTCCATGCGCTTTTATTCTCCGATCCGTAACGCCGGTGATCTTGAAGTGTACTATGTACTGTATTCCGCATTCCTGCAGTCTTTCTACACAAAGACAGACAGTACGAAATGCCTGGAAATGCTGAAGAATGCATACAATCTTTCCACGGCTTCGACGGATTCTGCGGTAATGGTCAAAGAGGGCGACTATGCATATGCAGTGACTAAGGCAGATATCGATGGCCAGCCGTGTTTTGTCATGGATATTGTGCCCGCAAAAGAAGCAGGAAAGTATGTATTCTATAACAAGATGTATGCTGAACCGAGTCTGCGTATAACAGAACGTTCCTTCCGTGCTCTGTACTATTCATGCCCGATCTACTCCAGCGTTCTCCTGGAGATGGGAGCGTCTTTCTCTAATCCTACTTATCTCGAGACAGCTGATCCTGCTACGGCCCGTTATAAGTACTTCACTAATGTAGTCGCCGGTGCCTTTATTCAGGGCGAATATCAGATTGCTCTTACGGTTGCGATCAGCGGCTGTGAAAAGACCGATGACAATTTTATGAAGTGGATGCGTCTTTGCACACCGATAGAATCCGTTGATGACCCGTTAATCGCGGCATATAACATGTTCTTCGCGGCTTCGCTCCAGTCGGTTTATGCAGGCACAGATTCTCAGACGGCTCTCAATAAGATAAAGACAGCTTACGCGCAGTTCTCGGAAAAGGGTTCTGTAGCAATGGTAAAAGACGGCTATTTTGCTTACGCTGTGACGGTTGCTGAAGTGGATGGCCAGCTTAGCCTTGTTCTGGATATCATTCCGGTTGAGGATGCTGACACCTTTGATTTCAATAATCCTGTAAAAGAATGATCTGTGAATAATTGAAGCATTTATGACTGCCATCGCTTTGCGGTGGCAGTTTTTCTATGCATGAGAAAAGGACTGTCATTTCTGACAGTCCTTCTGGCAGGGGAGACACGATTCGAACATGCAACCAGCGGTTTTGGAGACCGCTGCTCTACCATTGAGCCACTCCCCTAGGTATATGAGTGTTTGCTTGTCACAAACAACATGCATTAGTTTACTCAAGTGTTTGCATGATGTCAAGTAGAATGTTATGATTTTATAGAATAGGAATAATATTGAAAAAGAGGTGTTTTCACATGATTTTTACCGTAATCGGAACCGGAAATATGGGCCGGGCTCTTGTTGGCGGATTTATTAAGAGCGGCATCCTTACGCCGAAAGATGTAAGACTCTGTGATATTGATGAGAAAAAGGTTACTGATCTGGCAAATGAGACAGGCTGTCAGCCATATACAGACGCTTTCCTGGCTGTTGAGAAAGCAGATTATATCTTACTTGCAGTAAAGCCGCAGGTATTTGATCAGACGGTTCGTTCCCTTGCCGGGAATATTAAAGATGGTGCTGTTGTCGTATCGATTGCAGCATCTGTTACACTTGACCGTATCGAGAAACTTCTGCACGAAGGTTCTTCGATCGTGCGTGTTATGCCGAATACTCCGGCGCTTGTCGGTGCCAGCGTTTGCGCTGTCTGCACCCGTAATGTAGAGCAGGATAAGGCTGATTTTGTCGAAAAACTTCTCGGAACCTGCGGTATCGTTGTTCCCTGTGATGAGAAGACACTTGATGCGATCGGATGCGTATCCGGTACAGGACCTGCATATGTCATGCTGTTTATTGAAGCTATGGCAGATGTAGCTGTTAAACTCGGTATTCCGAGAAAGACAGCTCTTGATATCGCTGCTATGACGGTTTACGGATCCGGTAAGCTTATGGTAGAGACGGGTACTCATCCTGCTATTCTTAAAGATCAGGTATGCTCTCCGGGCGGAACGACAATTGACGGCGTTCTTGCACTTGAAAAGGGCGGACTTCGTGCGGCAGTAGAAGATGCTGTTGTTGCTGCCGATCTTAAGACCAAGGCTCTGGCTGGAGGAAAGTGATCTGTGCCTGAGAAGATTTCAGTCGATATCTATACAGACGGAGCATGTTCAGGTAATCCAGGTCCTGGCGGATGGGGAGCGATCCTTATGTGTCGCGGAGTAGAAAAAGAGATATCGGGCGGGGAAAAGCTGACGACCAATAACCGGATGGAATTGATCGCGGCGATCTCTGCTTTAAAATGCTTAAATCGTCCATGTAAAGTGAATCTGTATAGCGATAGTGCTTACTTGATCAACGGTTTTACTCAGGGCTGGCTCGTGTCTTGGAAACGTAACGGGTGGAAAAACAGTTCGAAACAAACCGTTAGTAATATGGACTTGTGGCAGGAACTGGACCGTCTGGCGGGTATTCATGAGATTTCCTGGATCAAGGTCAAGGGTCATGCCGATAATGAGTATAATAACCGCTGCGATAAGCTTGCGGTAGCGCAATCAAAGAAGTTTGGGGAGAATTGAAATGGTGAAGCCGAAGGGGAATATTTCTGCTTTAGATGAGCAGCTCTATGAAAAGACGGTCAATCGGAGGATTGCCTTTGAAGGCCGTGTTTTTCAGGTAGAAGTTAAGGATGTTGAGCTGTTCGACGGGTCTGTTTCCAATAGAGAAGTTGTACTTCATAACGGCGGTGCTACCATTGTTGCGCTTGACGATGAGATGAATGTTTATCTCGTGCGTCAGTTCAGATCTCCTTATGAAAAGGTCATCCTTGAGACACCTGCAGGTAAGCTTGAAAAGGGAGAGGATCCCCGCGCATGTGCGATCCGTGAACTTAAGGAAGAGACCGGGATGGAAGCGAAGACCGTTATCGATCTCGGTAAGATGTACGCTACTCCGGGATATTGTTCGGAGATCATCCATCTTTTTCTGGCACAGGGTCTTTCTTATGGCGAAGGAAACCCGGATGACGGTGAATTTCTGCAGCTTGTAAAGATTTCTCTGAAAAAAGCACTTAAAATGATTGACGATAACGAGATTTCGGATGCGAAGACGATGGTCGCTCTTATGAAAACAGCGAGAAGGGTCGGTGTTTGATGAGCACTAAGAATGCAAAACGTCATGATATTACCGGCGTATTGCTTTTTGCAGTCGCAGTTCTGCTGGGACTTTCTTATTATCTGCCGGTTTCCGTGACAGGCGCGCTCGGCCGTATCCTTAGAGGCACAGGTACCGGATTGATCGGATTTACCGCGTATCTGATTCCGGTGATCCTTCTTTATGCCTCTGTTGATTTTTTTCTGGAGAGAAGGCCGAATGTCGCTCCGATCCGTGTCCGCTCGGTACTTATCCTTCTGATCTGCGTATCATCTATTCTGGCGGTATGTACAGTCAGCCCGTTTTACGTAAAGGCCGCCTGTGCTGAACCTCCGGCAGGAGACGTTAAAGCAACGAAGGTACTTGAATTCCTTTGGAAGATCGGTGTGGATTCAAATAAACTCGGTGCGCCGAGCGGGGATATCGTACTTCCGGGTGGAATTATCGGTGGTTCGATTGCTCTCGGTCTTCGTGCAGTTGCCGCGAAAGCCGGTGCACTGATTATTCTTATTGCGTTTACGCTTTCCCAGGTAGTCCTGATCTTTAATGTCAGTCTTTCCGATACTGCGGCTAAGACCGCTGAAGTGATCCGTACTACAGGACATAAGGCGACTGAAGTGCTTCGTACCGATAAGGCTCTTCGTGAGCGTGAGCGTGCGGCAAGACTGCAGCAGCAGCGTAACCAGCAGATTAACGGTCAGATCCAGTCATATATTAAGAACCCGGTAGTATCTCCCTTTGAGGAAGTTCCGGGTCCGCAGGGATTTATTGATCTTGAGGGAACTCCCGTAAAGATGAATCAGGAGCCCTGGTCGGAAAGAGAGAAGGTCTTTGATTTCGATCTCACGAATGATAAGGATCCCGCTCCCGAAGCGCAGAAAGTCGAAGTACCGCCGGAACCGCGTGTGGATTTCGGGTTCAGTAATCCGAAGATCCCGACTCCGGTGAAAGAAGACCCGGATGAACCGCATTTTATCGATCTTCCCCCGCTTGAGAATGAAACTCCGAGACCGGGAACGATCCTGCCGTCGCCGTCTGTTAATCCGAATCAGAGTGTTGTTGAGATCCGTCATCATGAAGAAGGCGGCACGAAGATCCGTGTCCCTGATCTGAATGAGATGGAACAGCTTCCTGATACTGAACCTGTACAGACGCAGTATAAACGCGAGAGTTCTTTCGTTCCGGATATGCCGGCAGTAACCAGGGATGTTACTCCTGCGCCTGCAAAACCGGCTGCACCTGTGCCGGAAGCCCCTATTCCTGCGGTTTCACAGGTTGAGAACAATCGAGAGTTTGTCGGTAATACAGACAGTCAGGCCGAAGCTGCAAAGAAAGTATCTGTTCCTGCATCTTCAAGAAAAGTAAATACGAAGTATTCAAAAGCACCGACCAATCTGCTTTCCCATGAGAAACCACAAGCAGCCAGACAGGTTGTGAATGGTCAGGATGCGGAAGGTATGAAGCTTGTCGCGGCTCTTCGCAGCTTTGGTATTGAGACAAGACTCAGTGATGTTACAAGAGGTCCTGCGATTACACGTTTTGAAGTCGTTCCTGCACCGGGTATCAAGGTAAGCCGTATTACGAATCTTTCGGATGATATCGCGCTTGCTCTTGCAGCTCAGAGTATCCGAATCGAGGCTCCGATCCCTGGTAAGTCAGCAGTAGGTATTGAGGTTCCGAACAAGAAAGTTGCCCCGGTTCCGCTTGGAAACCTTCTGGATTCGCCGGCTTTTAAGAACAGTGAATCTCCACTTACGGTTGCTCTCGGTAAAGACATTCCGGGAAGCCCGATCCTTTGCGATCTAGCTAAGATGCCGCATCTCCTGATCGCGGGCTCTACCGGTTCAGGAAAATCCGTATGTATCAACTCGATCCTCATGAGTATCCTCTGTCATGCGACACCGGCTCAGGTTAGAATGATCATGGTCGACCCGAAGGTCGTTGAACTTGCGGTATATAACGGTATCCCGCACCTGCTTTGCCCGGTAGTTACTGATGCGAAGAAGGCTGCAAATGCACTGAACTGGGCTGTCCGTGAGATGACAGACCGTTATGCCAAGTTCGCAGAGGCCGCAGTTCGTGATTTTAAGGGCTTTAATGAATATCAGAGACTCAATGGCGAGAAGGAGCTTCCTCTTATCCTCGTAGTTATCGATGAGCTTGCCGATCTTATGCAGGTTGCATCGAAAGAAGTCGAGGAATCCATTTCCCGACTCACTGCTATGGCCCGTGCTGCCGGTATCCATCTCCTGATTGCTACTCAGCGTCCGTCTGTTGATGTTATTACCGGAGTTATTAAGGCGAATATTCCTTCCAGAATCGCGTTTGCGGTTTCCAGCCAGGTCGACAGCCGTACGATCCTCGATATGGTCGGTGCGGAAAAACTTCTTGGTAAGGGCGATATGCTTTACTATCCGCAGAGTGCGGCTAAGCCGGTCCGCGGTCAGGGTGCTTTTGTATCGGATCATGAAGTTGAGGAAATCATTCGTTATATAAAAGAGAATAATGTTGTACAATATGATGAGGAGACTGCAGAGGCTATTGTAAATGCGACGAAATCCGGCGCACCTTCGTCCTCCGGTGGAGGGGAAGGAGACGGGGAAGATGAGCTCTTCAATGATGCTGTTGATGTCGTGCTTCAGGCCGGTTATGCTTCGGTCTCCATCCTTCAGAGAAGACTGAATCTCGGTTATCCGCGTGCGTCACGTCTTATCGACCGTATGGCGGATAAAGGATATATCGGGCCGTTTGAAGGCAGCAAACCCAGAAAAATATTGATCGATCCGGCACAGTGGCTGGAGATCAAAGCAAAGAAAGGATAATGTATGAGCGCAACGATTATTTCAGGTAAAGAATTATCATCCCTGATCCGTGAAAGGATCACTAAAGAGACGGAGGAGCTTTCCGCTCAGTTAGGTAAGCGTCCGGGTCTCGCCGTGATCCAGGTAGGTGAGAACCCTGCTTCCACGATCTATGTCAACAATAAGAAGAAAGCATGCGAGCAGGTCGGATTTCAGTCGTTCGGTTATTCGCTTCCTGAGTCCGCTTCGGAAAAAGAACTTCTGGATCTTATCGATCAGCTGAATAAGGATGACCGTGTCCATGGTATTCTCTGCCAGCTTCCGCTTCCCAAGCATATGGATGAGTTCTCAGTAATCTGCGCGATTGCACCGGAAAAAGACGTTGACGGCTTCCATCCGGTAAATAAGGGACTTTTAAGCATCGGCAGAGATTGTCTTGTATCCTGTACACCGAAGGGCTGTATCGAGCTTCTGAAATATGCGAATGTAGACATCTCCGGTAAGAACTGTGTCGTTATCGGAA
>JAEEGL014941258.1_pt1 | contig 17208 bp, 13 predicted proteins | sample 9134231 | NCBI WGS metagenome assembly JAEEGL01 (sample SAMN16246548, study PRJNA631951) | gut metagenome | biome: gut microbiome; feature: rumen; material: fiber-attached | host: Bos | place: Iran: Karaj | collected 2018-10
ACAGCAGCGGCAAGCAGAACGATCCGGACGGTCTTCCCCCATGCGGCGGGACCTTTGTTCTGGATCAGTCCGCCCTTCACAGGCTTCAGGCCTTCGTCATGTTTTACGTCCAGGAGCAGTCCTCCCAGGGAAACGCCGAGCGTAAGAAAAAACAGGGGCCTGACCGGCCGGAAGCACTCAGCGACCTTCTCTCTGGAGAACGTCCAGGCAAGAGGGTTCTCTGCTTTCAGCGCAAGACCGTCACGGTAAATACCGATTACCGCGGCGGCTAAAAATACAGCCAGCAGGACGTACATTGCCGACTGTACAGTCAGAAATACTTTTTTACGATCCATTACTGCCCCCATAACAAAAATTGCTTATGGCGTACCAGAATATATTATAGATTAAGGCGTTTTATTATTCCAGAATAAACCGGCAGTTTCCGGATGCTGTTCAAAAATTCCAAACCGAGTTTCAATAATAAGAACAGCTGCCGGCGAAAGAGATCCTTGGGCCGGCAGCTGTTCTTCATTATGATATTTACGATTACTGTTCATCCTGAAGTTCCATTCAGGATTTTACGTTCCCTGTTTCCCGGTCTTCTCTTTGCGGTTGATCATTATCAGGAACAGGCTTATTCCCATCGAAACAACCAGCAGAATATTGTTATTGGTAAATATGTACACCAACAGGAGCACGGAGCAAATTCCATGCGCTAAGCGTGTTTTCTGATCAAGCGGATTCCACAGAAAGTGTCCTGCCATACCGGCCTGCGCAATAAAAATCATCAGAACTGCCGCGATGGTGTTGAATATTGTATTGAAAACGTTATCTGGCAGAAGCAGCATTCCCGGTACATAGACCGCGAAGAAAGGGATAAACCATGAAATGATCGCGCATTTCACACCTTCCACACAGGTTTTAACGTATCCGGCTTTAGCTAAAGGCGCCGCCACAAAACAGGAGATGGCTACCGGAGGAGTGATTGCCCCGATAGCTGCAAGGAACAGGATGAAGAAATGTGCGCTCATCAGATTGGCGCCCATATCTACCAGAGCCGGCGCACAGAGCATCGCCGCCGTAATATAAGCCGCAAACGGCGGAACACCCATTCCCAGAACGATCGTGACAACCGCGGTAAGGAACAGTCCGATTAACAGATTTCCATTACTGAAACGACTGACGATCGCCGGAAATTTGATGGCAAGGCCCGTCAGGTCAAGCGCGCCCAGCAATATGCCGAGCGTTGCGCCGGAAATGGCGACAATAACACCGCTCTGGGCTCCGTCGACGCAGATATCCAGCCATTTTTCCAGACTGTATCTGGATTCTTTCCTGGTCATACACAGGACCAGGGTCACCAGAATACAGACAAAAACGATAATACGGAGAGAATATCCCTTGAACAGCAGGAAAATAATCACAGCCAGCGGAATACAGAAAACATAGCCGGTTTTTAACATATTTTTGTAGTCCGGCTTTGCGTTTTCCATAGGTTTCAGTCCCATCTTCTGCGCGTTGAACTGAACATACAGGCCGCAGCTAAGGTAATACAGGATACAGGGGATGATGGCTAACAGGCAGACTCGTCCGTAAGGTACACCGACAAAACTAGCCATGACGAATGCCGTGGATCCCATAATCGGCGGGACAAAAGCGCCTCCTGACGAAGCAACTGCTTCAATGGCGCCCGCCTGTTCCGGCCTGTAGCCGACCTTTTTCATCATTGGAATAGTAAATGTACCGGTGACAGCGACATTGGCAGGTCCCGATCCGCTTACTGTTCCAAAAAGCATGGAGCTTACAACCGCGATTATGCCCGGGCCTCCTGCCAGCTTTCCTCCGGCCAGTTTACCGACTTCCCAGAAGAACACGTCGGCGCCCGAAGCAACCAGAAGTGATCCGAATACCATCATCAGGAACAGGTAGTTAGCCGAAAGGCTCAGGATATTGCCGTAAATACCCGACTGCGCCATACAGAATTTCGCGATCGCGCTCCGGAGTGAAATCGGAAAATGCCAGAACGGATCCGGCAGATATTGTCCGAAAGCCGTATACAGGATTCCTATAACCGCGATAACCGGAAAAAGCCATCCCCCATTTTCACGGGACGCTTCCAAAGTAACCGCTACCAGCAGGATACCGATGATGATATCGCTTTGTTTCAGGACACCTTGCTGCCTGATCAGAGAATCCATATGCAGAAATATGTATCCGGTACACACCAAAGCGACTATCAAAGCCGGAACGGCAATATACCAGGCTTTTTTCCGTTTCTGCATCGTCGTAAGGAAAATAATCACGAAGGTGAACAACAGATGCAGATTCATATTCTCCCAGGGACCGAGGCAGAGCGTGACACAGTATACCATCTGGTACACGATCATGGCCAGACAGACAATCCTTATTATCCAAGTAAGGATCTCCTGGTTTTTATTCTCTTCCGGTTTATTACTACCTACCGGCTTGTTTTCTTCCGGCATATTGAACCTCCACAGAGAAAAACTGTGCCGGACGCGTAAATGTCCGGCACAGACGATCAGTCATTAATCTTTTTATTTCCAAAGTCCGACTTCTTTATAATACTTCAGCGCACCGGGATGAATCTGGCTTTCGTCAAGATCGCCCAGCTGGGAAACAAGAAGTTCAGGCGTAAGCCCTTTGCAGCTCGGATCAAAGTTCCCGAGTTGTTCGCAGTTTTCGCAGAGAACTTTGGTGAAATCATAAATCATGTCTTCGTCACTGTCTGCAAACGCGCACAAGGTAACCGAAGCGGATCCGTACAGTTCAAACGAAGGCTGTCCTTCAATTGTACCTTCCGCAGCGACAGTTGGTGTATAAGGCCATGCTTCTCCGTCTTCCATTTCAGAAACAGCCTTTTCCTGGATGTCCTTCGGGAAGGAAATCGGATAAACCTGGTCAGACAGCATAATCTCCTGAAGGAAAGTTACCGGAACCATAACAGTATCGCTGGCACCTGTAAAGTTTCCATAAACCGCGTCAACCAGGCCATCTTTCAGTGCTTCATATTTGTCGGTAAATCCAAGGCACTTGATATCGACGTTGATTCCAAGATCTTCACAGACCTGACGGAAATGCGTAGTGTGAATCGCTTCAGCATCCCAGCCGACAGACTTTCCGTCCAGATCTTCGATGCTCTTGATATCCGGGTTCAGGGTTGCCAGGCCGTTGTTGCCGAATGCGAACGCCATAATCATCCTGCCCCTGTCGTCAGGGCCGAGATCCTTAAACGCGGAATTTCCTTCCCTCTGGGAAACAAATGCCGCCATGGAGCCCATATAAATAGTCTGGGACGGATCTTTATCCCTCATCTCAATCATATTTGCGGCCGTATTGGCCGTGCCGGTCGCGGACATTTTGTATCCGATGCCGGCGTTGCTGATGATATCCGCCACGCCGACAGCTACCTGATAGGAAGTGCCGGAAGATCCCAAAAGTTCAATTGCTTTTACCTGTTTCGGTGCTTCTGAAGCAGCCGTTCCCGATGCGGCAGGCGCTGCTGCCGGTACGGCACTGCATGCCGTCAACACCCCGGTGAAAAGAGCAATGGTCAATGCAATACTGATTATTTTTTTCATACGTTCCTCCATTACTAAAACAACTTCTGTTTCACCATCAGACAACAAATATTCGAATATTAAGCCTCAGCAGGATAAACGCTTTCAATTGCCTTGGCCAGTTCTCTCAATTCTTCAGGACTCTTGCGCAGATTTACGCAACCGACACTCCATGGATAATAGTGCTGCATCCAGGAATTTACGATTTCCAGATAAAGGGCATAGTTACCCAGAAGATCTCGTAAAATGATTTTATCATCAATTTCATCGCACAGTTCAATTAAATAGTCACCGAATTCTTCCTGTTTATGAAGGCCGCAATAGCCCAGAAACTCCGTTTCGATCTTGATCTTCTTTAAATGCCAGCGCATATGCTCGATGGTAAACATGTCTTCATCGGCCATCCGGTAAATATTAGGGATAATGTAATACCCCAGCATACGCATACCGCCGTGGATAAACGGATAGCCATTATAATGCTGGCCGGCCTGGCCCATTCCGCTCTCGATGATATGCCACTTGAACATTTTCAGAATCTCCAGAGGCGGATTGACCCGGATGCTTTCAATTTCATCCAGCATCATCTGGTTTACTTCCTGCCATGTATATTTAGCCATTATTCGTCCACCTCCTTCGTGACAGCGGAGTATTCAACGGTAATAATCTTTTTCGTGAAATTGGTTGCCTCCCAGATGGCGTTCCCGGCTTCTACCATTGTGGCCATATCTTCCGGAACGACGTTCCCGATAATACCCGGGTAGTTCGCGGTTTCTGTCAGTTCACCATATTTTACGAGAATCGATCCGATCATTCCGACAGCAACAAATACTCCGACAGTACCTACCGGAGCCTTGGCACGGCTGATAGTGTACCATTCGGGATGTTCTACAGGATACGGTACCTTCATCGGAATGCGGCAGCGAAGATGCTTACCGGAAACCAGCGCATGTCCCTGAAGAGTATGAAGCGGGCAGTTGCTGATGAACCAGTCAAACAGCATCTGGTTGCGTTCTTCCGGCGCGACCAGAATTTCTTTATCAATTTCCGGCCAGCGAATTTTCAAAAATGTCTTTTCCAATTTTCTGTCCTCCTTTATTCTTTTATTCGCCCGGACATTTCAATCTGATTTCACATTAATTCTTGACAGCCCATTGATAAAGCGATAGATTTTATGCGTGATGTGAATTTTTTTCACATCATATTGCCGAGAATCATCTGCTGTTACTCCCTTAAGTCTTTATTATTCAGATTTGTATTTGATATGGACTCAAAAAAAATCCGGATGCTGCTTGCTGCGGTACAGGCAGGCAGTATGATGCAGATAGCTGAAGAGAATGGTTATACACCTTCCGGCCTGACACATATGATGTCGGCTTTGGAGCAGGAACTGGGCCTTAAGCTCATCAACAGGTCAAACCAGGGGGTCTCACTTACTGCGAACGGCCAGAAGTTATTGCCTTATCTGCAGGAATTTCTCAGGGATGAGGACAGAATTATCGCGGAAGTATCAAAGATTAAAGCACAGGACGATACTATGATCCGCATTGGTGCTTATCCCAGTATCGCAAAACAATGGCTTCCGCCCGTACTGAGGACTTTTCAGAATGCCTATCCTACAGCAGGGTTTAATCTGGTTTCTGTCATTCGTCCGAAAGCTTACGAAGCTCTTCTGAAAGGCGATCTGGATTTTGCTTTCTGCGGAGAAGAAAAGGAATATGAATCACAGGTTTTATTTACACATTTAAAGAATGACGATTACTATGTGATTTTCCCGCCTGAAATGGATGACCAGTTTCTGGGGAAACCATTCCCCATTGAAGAACTAAAACGTCATCCCTTTATTATGCCGGCATTTAATGCAGACACCGCTGTATCCGAAATGCTGCGTGCCCATAACATTGAGTTAAAATCCATGGCTGTCGCCGCAGATTATCAGGTAATTATCAGCATGGTTGCAGCCGGTCTCGGGCTGTCCATTATGCCGGAACTGATCATGAGAGGAAGCAGCGGCAATTATCATTCTGCTCTGATTGAGCCGCACGCATGGCGCGATCTTGGAATAATTTCCCGTAAGATTACCGACCTGTCCCGTCTGAAGCTGACTTTTCTGAACTATATAAAAAAACAGAAATTCTGAACCTGGAGGTATCCGATGTTATCAGAAAAACAAATACTGCTTGAATCTTATGCAAGACTGGCTGAGTTCCTGTCTAAAACCATGGGCCCCGGATGTACTACTGCGGTCTATGAACTGGGCGCAGAGCCTGAAGGACATGTTTTCGCCGCTTATGGGCAGTACAACAACAGGAAACCCGGAGACCCTCTGACTATGTTTTTAATCCAGATTATTCGGAATCTTCGGGAAAACAACGATGACGGCGTGGCACATGTCGACACCGAAGCCAGTACTGCAAAAGGCCGTGTTAAATTGAGAATATTTGCCATCCGCGACAGTCGTCATCATATCGTCGGACTGTTCGTCCTGCAAACCGAAATTGACCTTGTCTATCAGGTAAGAGATGCCATCAATCAGTATCTCGGTTACGAAACAGCATATACTGAAGAATCAGTGACAAAGTATAAAGCCACTAATACGATGAGCGAAGAATCCGCTGTTCATTTTTCAGACTATATGCAGCAAAGGATACGGGAAGAAATAGAATCCTTCGGAGTTCCTGTTGAAAGGATGACCAACGACGAACGGATTCAGATCATCCGGCGTCTGGAAAAGATGGAAGTATTTTTCATGAAAGACTCCGTGAAGACTACGGCTGAACTTCTTGGAATCTCCGTTCCTACCGTATACCGTCTTATGAAGCGCTGATAAACAAGCATATATCGCCTCATCTGATACGAATATTATCAGCACGATATTCTCGCTATTGACACCCTCCTCGATTGATGATAATAATTTTATCATCCGATAATTATTTTATCTAATCAAATCTGGAGGATTGTACGATGAGCGAAATCAGAAAAACCTATCCACTTGACGTAGAACCGCCGATGTCCTGGACCCACGTCGTCCGTGAAATCCCCGTCGTAACCGTCGAGGAACGGGAAGAAACCCTGGAAAAAACAAAATGGAATGAATTCGCGTTCCCGGCCGGAATGCTGTATGTCGATACCCTTTCCGACTCCGGCACCACTTCCATGACCGATACCCAGTGGTCGGCCATGTTCCTGGCTGACGAATCCTACGGCCGCAACAAAGGCTATTACATTGTCCTGGACGCGTTCCGCGACGTTTTTGAGCGCGGTGACAACCAGAAACGCCTGATCAACTATATGAAGGAAGGTGTTGACCGGGATAACGTCCGCAAGATGATGGACGAAGTGTATCTGGTCGACGTTGAAGGCGGCTTCTTCAACGGCGGAAAATTCCAGCTTTCCCGTCCGAACACCTTCATCGTTCCCCAGGGCCGCTGCGCGGAAACCCTGCTGTACGACATTCTGAAACCGATCTTTGCCCAGAAATGGCCGGGCAAGACCTTTATCATTCCGTCCAATGCCCACTTCGACACCACCGAAGGCAATATCAAACAGATGGGCAGCATCCCGCGCAACTTCTTCCATAAGGAAATCCTGTTCGAAGTTCCGGAAAGCGGAAAATACGATACCAACCCGTTCAAGGGCGATATGGATATCGACAAGCTCCAACAGCTGATCGACCAGGTCGGGGCAGACAGCATCCCGCTGATCTATACCACTATCACCAACAACTCCGTCTGCGGCCAGGCTGTTTCCATGAAGAGTATCCGGGAAACCTCTGCACTTGCGCACAAATACGGCATCCCGTATGTCGCCGACTGCGCAAGATGGGCTGAGAACGCATACTTCATCAAGATGAATGAAGAGGGCTACGCGGATAAATCCATCTTTGAGATTTCCAAAGAAATGTTCTCCTATTTCGACGTCATCTCCGCTTCGCTTAAAAAGAATGCCCACGCCAATATGGGCGGCGTCCTGGCCTTCAGGGACCAGGGTCTGTTCTGGAAGAAGTTCTCCGACTTCAACGAAGACGGCAGTGTGAAGGTCGACGTCGGCCATCTGCTGAAATCCCGCCAGATCTGCGCATACGGCAACGATTCCTACGGCGGCATGTCCGGCCATGACATCATGGCAATGGCCCAGGGCCTGTACGAAGAAGGCAGATTCGAATACCAGAACGAACGTGTCAAACAGTGCCAGTATCTTGCGGACCTGTGCACTGCGGGCGGCGTCCCGGTAGTCCAGCCGGCAGGCGGCCACGCAATCTATATCGACGTCGACAAATTCTTCGGGTACAAGCGAGGCCATGAGAGTTTCTGCGGCATGGGTCTTTCCCTTGAAATGATCAAACGCTACGGAATCCGCTGCTCCGAACTGGGCGACTGCTCCATGGAATATGATGAAAAGACTCCTGAACAGCAGGCCGAAGTCTGCAACGTCGTCCGCCTGGCCATCAACAGAAGCCAGTTCAACAAACAGCATATGGAATACATCGCCAAAGCCCTGATCGCCCTTTATCATGACCGCGACCAGATTCCGAACATGCGGCTCACCTTCGGCAAAGGCATCCCGATGCGCCATTTCCATATGTGGATGGAACCCTACGCCCCGTCCAAAGAAGAGATGTGTGATGAAGCGAACTACGGTTTCTGGGCTCAGTGGGAAAAAGAAAGAGAAGAAAAACTGGTTAAGTGGGGTCTGAAATAATCATTCAGGCAGAACGATCCATTCGTACCGAACCGGAGGCAACTATGAAGTGTTTGATCATTGACAGAGTAGACCCGCTCCTGCAGGAGAATTTTTCCAGATACATGGACGTCGACATCAGGATTCTGCCTTCACAGGAAGACCTTAGAGCGGTCATCGGTGACTATGATGTCCTGATCATGCGGGTTGACCCGAAAATCACAAAAGAAATCCTGGATGCGGCAAAGAACCTGAAGTTCCTGGGTGTATGTTCAGTCGGGCTGAACCATATCGATATGGAAGCGGCAAAGGCAAATGGAATCCATGTGTTCAATGCGCCGGGTATGAACGCGAATGCGGTAGCTGAACTGACCATTTCCAAGATGCTGGACATCTCGCGTAATACAATGGCAGCAAACTACGACGTTAAAATCAGGCACCAGTGGGATAAATATAAATTCATCGGCAGAGAACTCCGGGGACGCACCGTCGGTATCATGGGTTTCGGCAGGATCGGCCGCAGAGTCGGTGAACTGGCCAGAGCGTTCAAAATGAATGTTATCGCCTATGATCCGTACTTAAAGCCCGAAGACTTCGAAAAAGAAGGGGCAAAAGGTATGAGTGCGAACGATCTGCTGAAGGAAGCGGATTTCATTACCATCCATGTACCGCTTACGCCGGAGACCAAAGACCTGGTATCTGCAGCATCCATCCCTTATATGAAGAACGACGCGGTAGTCATCAATATGAGCCGGGGAGGGATCGTCAATGAAAAGGATGTTTACGAAGCCTTGGTAAACGGGAAGATCGGCGGTTACTGCACTGACGTCATGGAAGATGAAATTAAAGCATCCGGTCTGACGGATGACAATGATTTTATTTCTCCGCTGTTTGAATGTGACAGCTTTATCGTCTCCCCGCACCTCGGTGCACAGTCGGTAGATGCAGCATACGATATCGCAGTTTATATCTGGGCGAAAGCAAAAGAATTCTTCGGCTGGAGCTGAACCCGGCACATCGGAAAGGCCGGCACAGCATAACTGCGCACCGGCAATAGGACAATGTAAACCAATGAGAGGGGCTGTCATTAATGACAGTCCCTCTCATATTGCCGAATATCATTTAGCGGGGATTTTTTCGGTACTTTCGTCTTATTTCAGCTCGTTCACAACGATCGGGTCGATCTCGCTCTTCACATAGCTTTCCAGGAATTCCCTCATCATCGGTTTGGAATAACGGTTGCCGTGAATAATCGCGTACAGACGGCGCACCGCGTTTTCCACCTTGTCGTTGACGACGACGTAATCGAACTGGTCGGCACACAGAATCTGTTCCTGGGCGTGGAACAGCCGGTCTTCCAGACTTCCCACCGGGCTCTTCCTGGCACGGATTCTTTCTTCCAGTTCTTCCCAGGTCGGCGTCAGGAAGAAAATCAGCACCGCGTCTTCATACTGCGCCTTGACACGCATCGCTCCGACCATGTCTTCGATCATCAGCACGTCCCTGCCGTCTTTGCGGGCATCCTCGATGGATTTTTTAGTGGTCCCGTATCCGACGCGGTTATAGTAATCGTAATCGACCAGCTGATGGCTGCGGATCATCCGGTCAAACTGTTCATATGTAACATAATAATGATCCACGCCTTCCACTTCGCCTTCACGCGGTCCCCTGGTGGTGACCGTCGGCAGCTTGATCGCATGCTCGTGAAGTTTGAGGTACTCTTCCCGTATAGTCCGCTTACCTACCCCGACCGGTCCCGACAAAACCACCAGCTGCCCGTAAGCGCCGATCTGCTGCAGATAAGACATATCCTGGTTTGACATGATAACTCCTTTCCTGTTGACTGTGCCGCAATGAAAAGTACTCAGACAGGTTTTTGAATACGATCTGCGGATTGTTAATTATTTGTCTAAATTTACTATAATTACGTGCCGTTGTGGCAAGTCTTTTGTACAAAACTATTATATCGTACTTTTAACAAAAAATAATACATTTAATAATGTTTTCTTCAGGAATGACTAAAAAATGACTACAGATGAAGTTCCTTCCGTCTGTAGTCATTTTTCTTCCTTTCAAATCAAAAGCCGTTTTTCATCATGAAAGCAGCTCTCTTACTCCGAGAACAGCAGCTCGCTGTAGACCGGGAACGGCCAGTATTTCTCGTCCGTGATCGCTTCCAGCTGGTCAGCGGCCTTCCGGGCGTCGCCCATATCTTTCAGGATAGTCTTGTGGTAATAATCCATAGCCTTTTCGGCGTCGGCAGGAATTTTCGCCATATGGGCCTCCAGTTTCTTGGTGGCTTCCAGCAGCGCGTCAGTCAGGACAGCCAGTTTTTCACATGTCTCGGTTTCATAAACCACCGGGACTTTCGCGGCTTTCAGGTCGCCCATCCTGCGGCAGAGTTCTGCGGCAAACGCCGAAACCGCCGGCAGGATCTGGCGCCGGATCATATCGTCCATCGTCGCCGCTTCGATCTCGAGCTGGGCGCAGTAGGTTTCCACATGAATGTTATAGCGGGCTTTCAGTTCTTCTTCCGTATAGACGCCGTGCCCAACGTATAGCGCCGTGTTCTTTTCGGAAGCGTATTCCCGGATGGCTTCCGCCGTCGAACGGAGATTGTGAAGTCCCCGTTTTTCCGCTTCCTTTACCCATGCGTCGTCATAGCCGTTGCCATTGAAAATAATGCGGCGGTGCGCTTTCAGTGTATCGCGGATCAGCTTCTGGAGATCCTTCTGGAAATCCTTGCTCTTTTCCAGGATATCCGCGAACTGTTTCAGTTCTTCGGCCATGATCGTGTTCAGGGCGATGTTCGGTCCGGAAATCGACTGCGAACTGCCCAGCATACGGAACTCGAATTTATTCCCGGTAAAAGCCATCGGCGAAGTACGGTTCCGGTCGGTGTTGTCCTGCGGGATCTGCGGAATCGTATCCGCCCCGATATGCAGCGTGCGTTTCCCGGTGCCGCTGAAGGATTTTCCTTCGATGATGGCCTCCACTACCTGTTCCAGCTCGTCTCCGAGGAAAATGGAAAGGATGGCCGGCGGGGCTTCCTGCGCGCCCAGGCGGTGGTCGTTGCCGGCGCTCGCGACCGTGCAGCGCAGTGCGTCCTGATACTCATCGACGCCTTTGATGAACGCTGTTAAAAATGTTAAAAACTGTGCGTTTTCACCGGGTGTGGATCCCGGCCTGAAGAGGTTTTCGCCAGTATCCGTCGCAAGCGACCAGTTGTCGTGTTTGCCGCTTCCGTTGACGCCCGCGAACGGTTTTTCATGCAGCAGACATACCAGGTCGTGGCGGTCTGCTACGCGCTTCATCATTTCCATGGTCAGCTGGTTCTGGTCGGAAGCCTGGTTGGCCCCGGTATAAATCGGTGCCATTTCGTGCTGCGACGGCGCGACTTCGTTGTGCTTGGTCTTGGACAGGACGCCGACTTTCCACAGTTCTTTGTCCAGGTCTTTCATGAACGCGGAAACGCGGGGCTTAAGCTGCCCGAAATAATGATCCTCCAGTTCCTGGCCGCGCGGCGGTTTGTTTCCGAACAGGGTCCTGCCGGTCAGTTTCAAATCTTCGCGCTTCGAAAACAGTTTTTTATCGATCAGGAAGTATTCCTGTTCCGGTCCGCACTGCGCCGTGACCCGTTTCGTCGTCTTGTCCCCGAATAGCCTCAGGATCCGGACTGCCTGCCTCGAGACCTCGTCCATGGATTTTAAGAGCGGGGTTTTTTTATCCAGGGCCTGTCCGGAATAAGAACAGAAAACCGTCGGGATATAAAGAGAATCATCCTTAATAAAAGCAAAGGACGTCGGATCCCAGGCCGTATAGCCGCGGGCTTCGAAGGTCGCCCTCAGGCCTCCGGACGGGAAGGACGACGCGTCCGGTTCGCCCACAACCAGCTCCTTTCCGGAAAATGCCATGATGACTTTTCCGTCGCCGGTCGATTCGATGAAACTGTCGTGTTTTTCTGCCGTGAAGCCGGTCATCGGCTGAAACCAGTGCGTATAGTGCGTCGCGCCTTTTTCCACCGCCCACTGTTTCATCGCTTCCGCGATCTCATTGGCGGTGTCAAGATCCAGCTGCTTTCCTTCCAGGACGCAGTGCTGCCATGTTTTAAAAACCGACGGGGAAAGCCGCTCTTTCATCATGCTTTCGCCGAATACCATACTTCCGAACAGTTCGGGGAGTTTTAATTCTTCTGTTTTCATGTCGATCTCCTTTTCGAAAAATTATGCCAGTACGCTTTTTAAATCTATCAGCCGTCCTCTTCGGCCGGCCGCCCGGTGTTTCCGGGCTTTTCAGACGCCGCTGGCGCCGTAGTTTTTGAGGATCCTCGCGGACGGGTCGTTCACGTCGCACCCTTCCCATTCTCTGTTCGGCATCCAGAAATCTTTGATCATCCGCGCCTGTCCCGGGTAATACTCCTCAAAGATTTCCCGGTACAGGAGGCTTTCTTTCGTGAAAGGCCTGCAGTAATCGTATTTCCGGATCAGTTCTTCATAATCCTCGTCGCTGTATACTGTTTCCGCGTATGCCTTCAGATCGTCCACCATGGAATGGCCGACCGCGTCGGAAAATGCCGCTTTCTGCCGCCACAGTATTTCGTCGGGCAGGAGTTTTTCATCTTCAAAAGCATGCCTGAGCAGATATTTCCCCATGCCGTAGGTATTCAGTTTCTTTTCCGGGTCGATCCCCATGACAAATCTGACAAAATCGCTTTCGCCGAACGGGACGCGGCCTTCCATACTGTTGACGGAAATACAGCGGTCCGCCCGCAGGACGTCATACATATACAGTTCGTCGATCCGTTTTTTGGCTTCCGCCTGGAAAGCCGCGGCATCCGGCGCAAAATCTGTATATTTGTATCCGAACAGTTCGTCTGAAATTTCACCGGTCATCAGTACCCGGACGTCTGTGTTCTCGTGGATTTTTTTACAGCAGAGATACATGCCGATCGAAGCGCGGATCGTCGTGATATCAAAGGTTCCCAGAAGCGCGATGACTTCGGGCAGGGCTTTTATCACGTCGTCTGCCGTCATATGGAATTCCGTGTGTTCCGAGCCGATATAGTCCGCAGCGATCCTGGCGTATTTCAGGTCGATCGGGTCCGTATCCATTCCGATCGCGAATGTCCGGATCGGGTGCGGGCACTGCCTTGCCGCGATGGCGCACACCAGCGATGAATCCAGTCCGCCGGATAAAAGGAAGCCCAGCGGGGCGTCGGCATCCATCCGCGCGATCACCGAATCCGTCAGTTTTTCCCGGATGCCTGTACAGATCTCATCCAGGCTTTCACCTTTCCGGATTTCTACGTCCGTCAGGTTCTCATACCGGTAAAACTTTCCGCCCATGTAATAATGACCGGGCGGGAACGGCGTGATCTCACCGCAGAGACCGACCAGGTTTTTCGCTTCCGACGCGAAAACGATGGCGCCCGCTTTGTCGTATCCGTAAAACAGCGGGCGGATCCCGATCGGATCCCTGGCGGCGATAAACTCGTCTTTTTCAGCGTCGTAAAGCACCATGGCAAATTCACTGCCCAGCATCGGGAACATGTCCGTCCCGTGTTCACGGTACAGGGGCAGCAGCACTTCACAGTCGCTGTCGCTGACAAACTGATATTTTCCGGCCAGTTCCTCTTTGATTTTCCGGAATCCGTAGACTTCGCCGTTGCAGATCACGCTGCTGCCGTTTAAGTGGAACGGCTGCATCCCCTCTTCATGAAGCCCCATGATGGACAGGCGCTGGAAGCAGAAATATCCTTCTCCGGTTTCTTCGATACGGGTCATGTCGGGACCCCTGGAATTAGTACGCGCTAAAAAGGTCTCCACTTCGTTTTTTGCAATACCTCTCTTTGTTAAACACATTATCGTACACATATGGGTTCCTCCTTTCGCGCGTAGTTTCCTGATTATTGCTTAACCAGGTTATATCTTTCCGCCGGCCGCGGCCGGTTGTTACCTTTTTTTCAGAAGCTGTTCCATCCTGGCCGACGCTTCCAGCGTATCCTCCGGCGTCCCAAAAGACGTAAACCGGAAAAATCCTTCCCCGCAGGCGCCGAATCCCGCGCCCGGCGTTCCGATGACCTGCGCCTCGTGCAGCAGGAGATCGAAGAAATCCCAGCTGGGCATCCCGCATTCCAGCCAGATATACGGGGAATTCTTCCCGCCGCTGTACCAGAGGCCCAGCCGGTCAAAGGTGTCGCACAGGACAGCCGCGTTTTTCTTGTAAACATTCAGGTTCTCATGGATTTCCCGCTGTCCTTCCGGGGTAAAGACCGCGGATGCGCCTTTCTGGATGATATAGGAGACTCCGTTTGTCTTGGTGGTCCTGTTCCGGATCCACATCTCCCGGAGATTCATCCCTTCCCGTTCCAGCTGTTTCGGAATCACGGTATAACCGCAGCGGGTGCCGGTAAAACCGGCCGTCTTGGACAGCGAACATATTTCAATCGCACAGGTTTTTGCCCCTTCGATTTCAAAAATACTGTGCGGCAGGGCAGGATCATTGACAAAGACCTCATACGCGGCGTCGAACAGGATGACCGCTCCTGTCCTGTTTGCGTATTCCACCCACTCCGCAAGCTGCTCTTTCGAATACACAGCCCCCGTCGGGTTGTTCGGGGAGCAGAGATAGATCAGTCCGGGAGCGTCAGCGCCGCAGGGCGCGGCATCCGGCATCGCCAGGAATCCGTTTTCTTTTCCGGAAGACAGATGAACGATCCTGCGGCCCGCAATCACGTTGGCGTCCACATAGGCCGGATACACGGGTTCGGGAATCAGCGCCGCGCTTTCCGGGGAAAACAGGTCCAGAATATCGCCCAGTTCGTCGCTGGCGCCGCTCGATACGAAAACTTCTTCCCAGGGAATATCCACCCCTCGGGCCTGATAATAGGCCGCGATGGCTTCCCTGAGCGCCGGGTCGCCGGTTTCCGGCATATAGCCGTGGAAAGTCTCCTGTTTTGCCTGGTCATCCACCGCTTCATGAAGTTTTCTGACGACCGCTCCGCACAGCGGAAGCGTCACGTCCCCGATTCCCATCCGGTACAGGTGCTTTTCCGGGTTTTCCCCGGAATACGCCTTAACTTTCTGGGCGATGTTGAAAAACAAATATGAGCTCTTCAGTTCCGCGTAATGATGATTCGGCTTTAACATTTCCTGTCTCCTTTCCCCTGTACTTATGATCTCCCGATAACAGGCTGTTCAATCTTTGCCGTGCCGCGCCGCGTATTCCGCGCCTGCATGGACAAATGCCTGAAACAGCGGATGCGGCCTGTTCGGCCTGGATTTGAACTCCGGATGGAACTGTACGCCGACGTAGAACGGCCGGTCGGGAATTTCCATGGTTTCGACCAGCGAGCCGTCCGGGGACAGGCCGCTGATTTTCAGGCCCGCATCCTCCAGGATCTGCCGGTAGTCGTTGTTTACTTCATAGCGGTGGCGGTGCCTTTCATAGATCAGGTCCGTCCCGTAGCATTTTTCCATCGTCGTTCCAGGGACGATTCTGCAGGGGTAGGCGCCGAGCCTGAGCGTCCCGCCTTTATCAATCCCGTCGCTCTGGCCGGGCATAAAATCGATCACTTTATGCGGGCTGTTTTCATCAAACTCGCCGGAATCGGCGTCTTTCAGGCCTGCCATATTGCGGGCCGCTTCAATGACGGCCGTCTGCAGGCCCAGGCAGATGCCGAAAAACGGCATTTCATGCGTCCTGGCATAGGTAATGGCTTTGATCATCCCTTCGATCCCCCGGGAACCGAATCCGCCCGGAACCAGGATCCCGTCGATGTCTCCCAGCAGTTCCTCCGCTGTATCGTCCGTTACCTGCTCCGAATCGATCCATTTGATCTCCACGTCTTTTCCTTCCGCGTATCCCGCGTGATGGAGTGCTTCCATCACGGACAGGTAAGCGTCGTGGAGCTGCGTATACTTCCCGACCAGTCCGATGATTACTTTCCCGCGGGGTTTAAGAATCCGGCCGACCATTTCTTTCCACTCCGCAAGATCCGGCTCCGGCGCGGAAAGTCCCAGTTCCCGGCACACGATGCCGGAAAAGTTCTGTTCCTCCAGCATCAGCGGGACTTCATACAGACAGGAAACCGTTTTGTTTTCAATGACGCAGTCCGGGCGCACATTGCAGAAAAGCGCGATTTTGTCGAAAATGGCTTTTTCCGTAATCGGCACGTCAGTGCGCAGGACGATGATATTCGGGGCAATCCCCATACCCTGCAGTTCCTTGACTGAGTGCTGGGTCGGTTTGGATTTATGCTCGTCCGAGCCGTGGATGTAAGGAACCAGCGTCACATGGATAAACAGGCTGTTCCCGGGACCCGCCTTCAGGGAAATCTGCCTGGCCGCTTCCAGGAAAGGCTGTCCTTCGATATCCCCGATGGTGCCGCCTATTTCCGTAATGATAATATCGGCCCCAGTTTTTTCTTCCAGGCTGTATACCGCGTCCTTGATTTCATTGGTGATATGCGGGATGACCTGTACGGTCGACCCGAGGTATTCGCCGCGCCGCTCCTTGTTCAGGACGTTCCAGTATACTTTGCCCGAAGTCAGGTTGGAGTATTTGTTCAGGTCTTCGTCGATGAACCGCTCATAATGCCCCAGGTCCAGGTCGGTCTCTGCGCCGTCCTCGGTCACGTAGACCGCCCCTTGCTGGTACGGGCTCATCGTGCCCGGATCGATATTGATGTAGGGATCCAGCTTCTGCGCGGCAACTTTAAGGCCTCTCGATTTCAGAAGCCTGCCCAGGGAGGCTGCGGTAATGCCTTTTCCGAGGCCGGAAACAACGCCGCCGGTCACGAATATGTATTTCGTCATGGGATCCTGCTCCTTTCTTCACTTACAAATAATCAGGACGGGCTCCGCAAGGTTCCGCTTCGCTCCTTCTCGCGTTTTATCTACGTAACGAGCAAGGCTCCGCTCGAATCCGCTTCGCTCCTTCTCGCGGTCTGTCTGTCGCCAGATATGTGCCT
>JAEEGL016246635.1_pt1 | contig 17208 bp, 28 predicted proteins | sample 9134231 | NCBI WGS metagenome assembly JAEEGL01 (sample SAMN16246548, study PRJNA631951) | gut metagenome | biome: gut microbiome; feature: rumen; material: fiber-attached | host: Bos | place: Iran: Karaj | collected 2018-10
ACTAGAGTAAACTTTTGTTTACTCTACGAAACTTTTTGTTTACTCTACGAAAAATTTGGTTTACTCTACGAAACCAAAAATTTACTCTACGAAACTTTTAGTTTACTCCAGTAAACAAATTTTTACTCTACGAAACGTTTCCTCTAGTAAACAGTTTCCTCTACGAAACTAAAGTTTACTCTACGAAAAAATTCGTTTACTCTACGAAACTAATTTTAAATATTTAAAACTAATTTGCCTTCATCTTGCTCAAAGCTAAGATTCTTTAAACGCTCTGCCGCAGGACACTCTAAATCTTCTACTTCTTCTGGTACAAAGGTTTCTATACTTCTCTCAGGTTCAAAAACTTCTACATCATCTAAAGAAAAGAAATAATTATCAATAGCGCCGCACACTCCGGCAAAATGTTCATCACAAAAATGACCTAATTCACCACAATCATGAAGCATGCCCATATCTCGCTTCCAAAAATCATCAGGAACCATTTCTTTTCCAAAACAAATATTACAAACAGTTGCAGTAATCTCCATTATAAAACCTTTCTAATAAATGCTTACCTAGGGCTCGATTCTCGTCTTCCGACTCCAATCTTCGCACCTAGGTAAAATTAACTCACTTCGTTCGTTAATTTAATCAAATTATCTTTTTCTTTTCCACCTTATTCAAAGTCTTCTTCCTACGATACCCCCGATAAACCCTATCAAGAAAAATATTATATATCTAATCATCAATCAAACTCTTTACATAAAATTCTTTCATATCGTCCAACCTTAGACAACCAAGATAATAGCCTTTATGAACTCCACAATCAATAAAATGTTTGCGGGCGCCGATATGGGCAATTTTACCTTCAGATGCCTGTTCAATTTCAAAACCAAACTCCCGCAGAACTTCAAAGGGGATCCCGCACGTAGGAGTATGCCCGCACACTATATCGAAAGGCCATTCATATTTATCAACTATCCAAGTGTTACGATCCCAAAGCAAAGCCTGACTTTCTTGTTTACAAGGACACCCTTCTATATTAATAAGATAATCCTTTTTACTATTCATAGTAAAATAAGAAGAAAGTCCTACCTCGCTCTGCAATCCTGCGTGAACCAAAATAAATCTTCTGCCATTAACTTGAACATCGTAAAATAAAGGTAAACAATCCACCCAATCCAAAATTTCTTGTTCCCATTTTTCATTATATTTATCGAAATTCCGAATTTGAGCAAGAGTTTCAAAACCATAATTTGATGCCCAAGAATCAGATAACCGTAATTTTATTCGATCTCGATTATAATAGTTATAGTCTGCGGCAAGCATCATATCTTCATGGTTTCCCAAGAGAAAATGAACATTTGCGGGAACTTGTTTAGTGGCCCACCAAAGCATTTCTGCGCTGGCGGGGCCACGATCAAATATATCTCCAAGTATATAAAGTTCATCAGACTCTTGGAAGTCAATAAGTTTTAACATTTTATTAAATTCTATAAAACAACCATGAATATCTGACATACAGTATATACTCATAATTATTTACTCTTTCGTAGTCTCGTTATCTTTAATAACTTTGATTGGAGGTTCATCTTGAGTTTCTTCTACTTGCTGTACTAGAGGAATTTGAACCGGGCCATCCAAATTAACCATTTCAATTCTAGTAGAATTACTAATTAAACCACAATAATAATATACTTCAATTTCTTCTTCAGTTTGCTTTGCAATTTCAGCAGCTCTTCATGCACATTGCGGTTCACATTGCATATTAGCATGAGCACTTGGGTCTACAAATTTGATCGGACAAAGCATCGTCTTATTTCCTCCTTAACCCTGGGTTTAGGGTCAAATAAATTTGACCAATTATTAAAAATAGTTTCTAAATAGTCTTGTATAAAAACAGATTCATTAAAACCACAATCTGTACATAAAATAGTAATTACGTTTCCAATAGAAGAAGAATCTTCATCGTTTTCTTTCTGATGGCGAATCATTCACTTAATATTTTTCGTTGAACGGCATTTAGGACAGCGCAACATGCGGCTACCCCTCTCTGTTCATATATTTTAAACCGCGAGAAGCTTCATAGTTCGAATTAACAAATCTATTAACTTTCCAAACATAATTAGTAGGCTTTTGCGGAGTATGCTTATATGTCCACCACTCTGAACCATCATATTCTGTTCGTTCAAGCCAACTATTATCTTTAAAAACAATAACAAGATCGGTAGCAACCTCTACGCTACCGAATCCTGCATCATATTCTTGCGGGGCGCTGTTTCAAAAACAATCAATTGGAATATAAAAATCTTTACAACCAATCCAATCAATATCATCTTTAGAATATCCTAGTGCTTTAATATAAAGTTTAGTTTCTTGAATAAGATCCATTAAACTTGCCTCTAACTTTCATATTCATTAATAATTTTAGCAAGATTATTAATTGTTTTATTAATAAGTTTTTCTGATTCAGGAATCTTTTGAATCCATTCTTCTAAAATTTCAATACTTTCTCTTAATGTCATCAAATTATAAACTTCTTCTTTTTCTTGTATGATATCATAATCTTCTAAATCAAGTTCAAACTCTTCAAAAAATTCACTCTTATAGTCAGAATCTTCTATGAAATCTAAATTATAATCTTCCATAATTAATCCTCCAAGGGAGTTTTACCCCATTTCTTCCAAAGCTCGGCAGTTTTTTCTTCTCCAAGAACCTTTGCATAATCTTGCCAAATGTACTCATTAATTTCTTTCCAAAATTGCTCGTCATCGCCTTCGGGAAGATCTTCTTTAAACCACCATTTAATTTCTTCACTTGGGTCAATATTACCCTTCATATAGCTAACCAGAATACGATTAACCATATAACTAACAAGCCGTCCAAGCTCATTGCGGGCGACCATACGAATGTAATCAATAGCATCTTCCCGCATTTTAGGAATGCCATTATCAGTTTCATAAGCCATATAAACTACTTTTTCTTGGTTTTCAAAAAGTTTCCAAGAAGTACGACGTAGAGCATCTTCTATAAACTCATTCAGCAGAAAATCATCTTCCGCATAAGGTTGTTCATACCATTTTACCCAGTTTTCCATAATTTTCCTTTCTCTCTTTCCTTTAATTATATTATAACATATAATTTTATTTTAGACAAGGAAAATTATATAACACAGTTTTTTAGCCATCTCTTCCGAAGTATCCGAATCCTACGACTTCTTCTCCGCCTGGGGTGATATAAGTATCATCAAAAGTTTCAAAATCTCAACTATAGGTGTTTTGGTATTCTGCAAAAGTTAAAAACATTCGATTATGATATTTTCCATCTTTACCCATAAAATCAGTAGAATATCCATAAGCATCTTCTATCATTTCTGGATAAGGATAGTATTTATCATAATGTGCAGCTTCTTCTGAAGTCACAAATTGCGGTGGTATATCAGCAGTAATTTCTACATATTTACCAGTTTCTGGATCCCAACGTCTCCATGCCCAATCATCATCATAATAAATATTAAGAAGTTTATCTCCATCAATCCAAGCTCGATAATCATCTGCGGTACATAAAATAAGACTATGGACGCTACTAGAGTTAGTTTCAAAAACATTTGTACGAATATTAATCATAATTAATTCCCCTTAATATAAATTACATCCTTACCATCATTAATTTCAACCAATTCTCCCCAAGGATAATTTAAAAGACAAGGCCAATTTGCATACTCATCCCCACTAACTTCAATCCAAGAGTAAGAAAGCAGTAAATATTTAAGTAGTTCAGGATGATTTTCCATATCGTCCGCAAATTGTTCTAATCCATAAGGATGATCAATCCCATAATTATAATTTCCTGCGGGAATATCAATAAATTGAGTCTTAGGAAACATTTTTTGAAGTTTGCGTTTCCATCTTTTAAAACGAGAACCATTTACATAATGAGTAGTACGTTTTTCCTCTGGAATCCAATTACCTTCTTCATCTTTATACGCATCCCAGTCAAGACCCCAAAGATTATTTACCATAGTCCAAATATAATTTAACTTACTCTCTGTACTTTCAATAGGAATTTGCGGAGTTCGTCCATAATATCCACCTTTAATAATATAAGGTGTATTATCAATACAATCATTATCAAATCAACTATCTTTACGGATAACTAAACTATGAACACTAGATGAATTAGTTTCAAAAACTCCATTACGAATATTAAACATTATAAGTCTCCTCTGATAATTTGTTTTCTCTAACAATATTAAACATTTCTTTTACTGAATGATTATTAATATCCATACGATAAAGACTAGTAGAACTGCGGGCAAACTGTTCCTCTACAAGATCAACATAGAATGTATATTCTCCGTCGTCTCCGCAATAATAATTATTCCATTCTTCTTCCGTCATTTTATTTTGAATATTGAGTTGTTCAAGAGCAAGATTATCAAATGCAACAATATCAAAATCAGTTTTAAAATTATCGAAACGATTAATTAACATTATTTGATTTGTAACGACTTCCCGCATATGACTTTTAATATAAGTTTCTCCTCTACGGATTATTTTATAACCAAGAATAAGCATTTTTAAGTTATTACCTTTTAAATTATTATAATCATCTTCATCCATAACACCTGCAATCACATGAAGTACAGCTGTTGGACAAACTTTTAAACAAGTAATTAAATCAGGATCATAACTGTCGCTAAGGCTAACACCAATTCCATAAATAAGTCCTTGTTCTTTCCAAGAGGAAAGAAGTTTAATATTTTTAATAAAATCTTCTTGTCGTACAGTAATCGAAGGAATAGCTTTTACTTCTTTTAACATTTTAAGAAAAACTTCCGTATGATTATAAGATAACATAAGATTTCCACCGCCTACTGCAATTTCAGTGTATGCGGGGATCGTATCAACAAACTTTTTCATAGCATTTAGTGATGCAACTTTACCATTTAAGGTACTATTTTCATGACAGAAAGCACATTTATGTTGACATTGATTAGTAATTTTAACATCAAGAGATTCTGGGCGGGAAGGCTTTAAATTATTTTCATTATTATATCTTATTTTAGTACCATCTTCTAAATTTAAAAGAACGTGATAGTTACCATTTTTATAAGAAACAAACATTATCTTCCTTTCTTTTTATTGTTTCTATAATTATAACACAAAAAATTAAAAATGTAAAACTCTAAAAAAATTTGACAATTAAAATAATTATATGATATAATTATAAATATAAATAAAGTATTTTATGTTTGGAGAGTATAATTTGAAAACATTAATTATTTTTATGGGGCCTGCGGGCGTGGGTAAAACTCAATTAGTTAAATACGTTAAGAAACGTCATCCACAGGCTTTGGTTATAACTAAAAAAGATATTGAATTGAATTTTCCAAAAGAGTCTCACGAAGAGCAAAATAAAAGATATTATGAAAATATTAATAATATGCTAAAAATTGGAGAATATATAATTATAGACAGCAATCATATTTTTAGAGAAGATAGAATTGAGTTATTTAATTCTTTAGATATAAATCCTGATGATTTAAATATTATTGGAGTTTGGATTGATAATAGTTGAAACCATATAATCAAAAATAATTCATCCAAACCGAAAAATGAACAACTCGATGAAAGAACTTTAAAATACTTATTTGATTACCGTTCTTCTCCTGAAAGTGATGAACCATTTAATGATATAGTATATTTAAGTTTATCTGCAAAAATAGGTATAAGCAAAACACACCCTTATTTAACAGATGTTTATACAGCATTAGATAAAATTTAATATTTGTCAATTTTTTCTTTTTATGATATAATTATATTATAAAGAGAAAGGATATACAAATGGTTGTTATGGAAGACGCTGTAAAATGTAGAGTGTGCGGCAGCTATATCCGCATGAATACAGGATACGATTATATTCCTTGTGCTTGCGGAGCTACTGCAGTAGACGGAGGCCCAGAGTATGTACGAATTATTGGTGATTCTAATAATTGGGAAATTGTAGGTATTCCAGTTTCAAAGGAGAATTAGTATGTATACGGACGAATGGGTACGCCGCATGTTTAAAAATAAGCTTGAAGCTGAAATTGAAGATATGGTAGAAAATGGTAACATTGACCCAGACTCTGCAGGTGATTATTATGTAGAAAAGATGCAAGAATGGGAAGATGGCTATGGTGATTATCTGTATGATATGATGGGAGATAGATAATGTTTAGTATAATTTTTACGGTATCTCTAATGATTGCGTTTTCTTTTGGATGCGCCTTAATGGAAAAACATCCTGAGTAGGAGAATTCTATGTCAGGTTACAGATCATATCTACACGTAGAACGCTTAGAAAAACCTGAGTGTGAAGGATTGCTTCAAAATGCAGAAGTAGCAGTTACTGCTAAAGTCGATGGTTCTAATGCTTGTGTATATTGGGATACAAAAAATAACTGCATAGGTGGCGGTTCCCGCAAACGAGCATTAACTATGGAAAAAGATAATGCTAACTTCTTTGCTTGGCTTAATTCTAATCAGCAAGAAGCACGTTTTCTTAGAGAGTTTATAGAAAATCATAAAAATCTTATTGTATATGGTGAATGGTTAGGAGATTCAAAGTTTATTGGGTCTATTAAAACTTATAATCATCATGCTCTTGGACACATGTATATCTTTGATGTATTTAATATTGATACGCAAGAATATATGCGGGAGCTTGAATGGCGAAATCTTCTTAGTAAGAATGGTCTTGATCCCTGGTTTGTAAAACTTTTTGGCATTTTTGATCATCCTACATATGATGATATTGTAGCTATCGCAGAAGATAATCACTTTCTTTTTCCTGATGATGAAACTAAAGGAGAGGGAGTAGTTTGTAAAGCCCAAGGATGGAAAAACAAATATGGCCATACTTGTTATGGCAAAATTGTACTTGCGGAGTTCCATGAGCATAAAAAGAAAGGTAAGCATAAAGCTAATGTTCAAGCTACAGATGTTGAAAAAGATATAGTAGAATATTTTGTAACTGAGTCTGAACTTGCAAAAGCTCGTGATAAGACTGCCGTACATTTTAATGAAGATTTTAAAGTAGAAGGTAAATTCATGGGATTTTTCCTTAATACTGTGTGGAACGATCTCATTGAAGAAACTCCTTATATTTTAAAAAAATATCAAATGCCGACTATTAATTTTAGAGTTCTTCGAGCAGAATGTAACAATCAGGCTCGTAGATTTCTTGGTCTTATGTAAGGAGTTATATGGTAACAGTAACATCAAATGTAAATTCTAATAACTGACCTACGTCACACACTACGTCTGCAAGTTCAATTAGTGGATTATCAAACATAACAATTTCTTCTATGGGAGCTGCTATCCCTAGTTATTCTATAAATTTAGGTGGCACAAGTCTTGAAACAGATGATATAGAATTTATTCATAGTTTACAAAAAGCAGGAACTAATGGAGATGTTTCTGCAGCTTTAGCTCAATTAATAGAGGAATATAAATATACCTGGAATACATCAACTTTTACAGGTAATATGAGTCAAAAATATACTCAAGAGAAAGAGAGTGAATCAATGGATATTATGAAGAATTTTCATTTTGGACCGTGCGGCGATCGTGCCAAGATCTCTCCTATTGGAATTGCAATTAAGAATTCTAATGGAGAATGGGTATCATATGATAAAGAAAAGAATGAAATTGTTAATGTAGATTTACTTAATTTTGGTAATTCAAACTTTGTTTATATGATTCCTGTTGCAATTAAAGATATTGCGAAGGGTGATGCTGTAGTCCATAATAAACATATCATGTTTGTAAAAAAGGTTAAAGAAGATGGTATTATTGTTGTAGATGTTACAGATGGCGAATATAAGAAAATTCTTCCTACAAAGTCTATGTTTGGTTTTGATTTTATGACTAAAGTTGTAAGTCTTATTGATTTTGCGAGGATTGAAGCTTCGGCAGATAATCCATTCGGAAATTTCTTACCTTTTCTTCTAATGAATGGAGAAGAAGATAACAGTGATGCGCTCCCTTTAGCTTTAATGATGATGAACAGTGGGATGAATGATGGCATTTTCCCCTCGAATATCTCACCTTTGGTTATGATGATGGCACTAAAGAACAATTCGACTGCTCAAGCGGGATCTTCTATATCAACAATTCTTCCTCTAATGATGCTTATGAACCAGAAGAAGGAGAATTAATATCGGTTATCTTTGGTAAAAAGAGTAGAATTGTTAAAAAACCATTATTAGAAATTTTGCGGGAAGCTCCTGCATCTCCACATATAGATGCGGATTTATCTTATGAAGGATATTATCATAAAACTAATGAAGGTCAATGGCTTAGGTTAAAAGATAATATTGAACCTACTTATATCTGGATCGGGAAAAACGCAATTATTTCAAAACTTTAACATAAGAGTCTGTCTTTTTATTGACAGGCTCTTTTTTTTATGCTATAATATATTTATATAGAAAAGGAGAATAACATGCCGCAATATTTAATATATGGTAAACATCTTACCCCTTGGATCGATAGTAAAGGTAAATTACGAGAACCAGATAAGACTTTTAGAGCTTTAGATGCGCGTGGTGTGCGGGTTACTAAATTAGATAACGCCATGTCTTACGCTACAAAAGAAGACGCGCAAGAAGTTCTTGATAAGCCTGGAACTAAAGCCCGTATAAAGCGTGAAGAAGTCATGTTTCAAATTCGGAAAGCATAATAATTAAGGAGTAATTGAATGGGTGCTTGAATAGAATATAAAGAAGGAGATATATTGGGAGAATATGGAAATATTTTTATTCAAGATATCCCTAATACAAAACCTCGTAAAGCCATATTTAAATGTGGTTTTTGTGGGAAAAAATTTACTTGTAGAATTAGCTCTATTAAAAATGGGCACACAAAGAGCTGTGGGTGTAAATGACAAAAATATAATCCTGGAGATTTAATAGGGCCTAAAAAAATATTATTAAAAGAAAGAGAAATTCCTGCAAGAGGAATTTTTATATGTCCATTATGTGGTAATTCTTTTAAGTCTTACATAAGTCATATCGCAAATGGGTTAATTCAATCTTGTGGGTGTAAAAAAATATCTGTAGGTGAAGAAAAAATAGAAGAAATTTTAGTATCTTTAAATATTAAATATGAAAAACAAAAAACTTTTAGTGAATGTAAAAATTTTTATTCTTTACCTTTTGATTTTTATTTGCCAGATTATAGCTGTTGTATAGAATATGATGGAGTTCAACATTTTGAAGCCTTAGGTGGATGAAATACAGAAGAAGCACTTCAAGGAGTAAAATATAGAGATAATATTAAAAATCAATATTGTAAAGATAATAGTATAAAACTTATTCGTATTCCTTATTACAATTATAATTTATTAAATAAGGAATATTTATATGACAGAATCAAATAATGTTTTAAATTTAAACACCACCACTGAACCAGAGCAAACTTTTGTAAAACTTTCGTGTGAAGATTGTGATTTTATCGAATGCGGAATTAAATTAAAAAATACTATTATTCGAGGAAAAGAAGGATGTACTAAAAAAGTATCCGAAGATGTAGCTGCACAATTTTATCATTATACAGAAGAAATTATCCCTTTTTGAAAGTTGCAAAGTGAAAAATATGTGCGGGAATCTTATAAAGAAATAATAGATTTTTTATATTCAGAAATCTACTCTGCTCCTATTGGGCAAAGGCTTGACCCAGATGGTAAAATTAGAGCTAGTGGATATTAATAAATTGACTATTTTTTTATTTTATTATATAATATAAATATAATGAGAGAAAGGAAATAGTATGTCTATCACTTTTGTTGAGCATATTTATAAAATAAAAACTAATAATTATGCTGCTTCTAAGAAGATAGAAAATACTCCTTTAGCTGCAACAAAACTTTATAACATGTTTTTTGTTATTGGTCGTGCTACATGCGGCGGACGTTTTTATTCTGAAACAACAGAAGATTATAGAGAAGCTTATCAACTTTTTTCTTCTTACAAAGATGTAGTAGAATATTTTGGTGGAGGAGAAGTTGAACTTGTTGCTGTATCAGAAAATGGTTATGATATTATAGATATTTGTAAAATTTAATTCCTATTGAGAGGATTTCATATGCGTTTTAACGAGACAAAGGTAAAGGCCATGCCCACTGAAACTTCTTATGAAGGCGGAACTGTGTATGCAAAGAATTCACTTGAAGAGTGGATTAATATGCTTTTTTCTGATTTCATGGAATCTAGCTTCTATGAGACTCATATTTCTCGTCAGAAGCGCTTTGAAGAACTTACTAATGCTGTAATTAAAGAGTTTGGCGCAGAGTTTGCAGCAAAAGCTGCTATTTTTGCACGTAATGAACTCGGAATGAGGTCTATCTCTCAATTTGTTGCGGCAAGACTTAATGCAGAAAATTTTAATCGTAAGCGTGATTTCTTCCGTGGATACCCACATCGTGCAGACGATGTAGCAGAAGTGTTTGCGGCAATTGATAAGCTGCATGGTAAACGTTCTCATGCTTGCGTGCGTGGTTTTAAAGATTACCTAAGTGGTCTAGATGCTTATACTCTTGGTAAGTATAAGATGAATAATCGTACTTATAATATGTATGATTGCATTAATATTACCCATGCCACATCTGCGGCAATCAATGATTATAAGGCTGGATGGCTTGAAACTCCCGATACTTGGGAGGTAGTTATCTCTACAGCCGCAAATAAAGAGTCAAAAAATAAAGAGTGGAAACGCCTTGTTGAAGAGAATAAGCTTGGTTATCTAGCTCTTATTAGGAACCTCCGCAATATTCTTAACTGCGGAGAAATTTCAAGTGCCTGGATTCAAGAATATCTTGTTCCACAGCTAACTAATGAAAGGGCTATCCGCAAGTCTCTTGTTTTCCCATATCAAATTTATTCTGCATATAAGAATATGCAAATTCGTAATATGGATGTAGCAACAGCTTTATCTGTAGCATTCCATATTGCTATCGGTAATCTTCCTGAACTTGATGGAGATACCTGCATTATTCTTGACGTATCTGGTTCTATGGATGCTCCCATTAGTGCCCGCAGTCAGATTAGCATTAAAGAAGCTGGTGCAGTATATGCGGCAAGTATTATGCTTCAGAATCCAAATTGTGATTTTGTAAAATTTGGTAACAATGCCAAAGCATTTAAATATAATATGCTTGATAATATTTTTAATGTTATTGACGCAATGGTTGCAAACGATGACTGTGGCTATGGAACAGATGTAGTTCCAGCTTTTGAACTACTTGATAATCATTATGATAGGATTTTCTTAATTAGTGATATGCAAGTTATGAAACCATATAATTATTGGATGCGACGTCATAGCACAGCTGAAGACGCCTATAAAGAATATTGCAGGAGCTATGGTCAAACAGAGCTTTATAGCTTTGATTTGGGAAATTATCATACTCAAATTTCTAATCCTGATAACCCGCATGTTCATCTTTGCACGGCATTGAATGAAAAAGTAATGAAGTTCATCTCTCTCTTGGAAGATGGAGATAGTCTATTTGATTATATTAATCAAGTAGTTTTTTAACTATTGTCAAAAAATATTTTATATGATATAATATAATTATAAGGAGAAGAAATATGCTTACTATGCAATATGTACAACCATCTATGGAAGTAAAGATTGAGATAACAGAAGAAGATACTCTTACGTTAGCTTTTGCTAAGTTTGTGCGGATGTGTGAGATTATTGGCTATCAAGACGGATCTTGGGAAAAAGTCCTAAAAGAAATTGAAAAAGAAGGTTTCCAAGATTTGTCTCTTTGGGCACAAGAAACAATGTTTGTTAATGAGGAGTAAATAATAATGTTTGGTCAATTACATCCTTTTTTAGTAGGAGATTTTTCGACGCTCTCTGCTTGGGAGTGCGACCAAGAGCAAAAAGTTAATCGTTTAGTGCATATTCTAACAGACCCAGAACTAGTTTCTAAAGTAGACATAACAAAAGAACTCTTAGAACAAGGGTTTGAAGCTTTTGGCATTGATTATCCAAATCTTCCTCAATTCTTAAAAGATAAAATTGACACAATAGATATAGTTTGTTAATTACTCTTAGCTTTAAAGCCGTCATTTGACGGCTTTTTTCTTTTTTGTTATAATAATTATGTATAGACAAGAAAGGAATTGAATGGAAATTTTTGATAGAATCACTCCAAAAGAACAAGAAACTATTAAAAATTATATTAGGATGTACGCGGGAGTTGCAGAGAGCGCCCCGCTTAATCAAGTGTTACAAGTTTGGAATAAACAAAAGAGAACTCTTTATAAAGGTTTAGGAAAGAAATTGCGGGTTAGGATCCCGGTTGAGATTCCTAGAAATACTCTTTACTATCAAAAAGAGCTTAAAGCTATTTATGGATTATATACTATTTGGGATGAAAGAGATAGTGAAACTTTTTTATCTAATTTATCTAAATATAGAAGTGTAATTCATAATGATTTTGTTTATGCTTACATATCTTTTATTGCGGAGCAATCTTGGCCGAGCGAAGATAAGTATACAGCTAGTCGTTTATTGCTTCATCAAAATATAGAAAAAGGATATATTAGTACTCAAAGAGATAATGAGCCTTATCATTTTAAGGCTTTTAAAGCTACTGTTAAAAATAATATGCGGACAGTGCGTACGATTCAAAAGGTTCTTAAAGCTATGCGGTTCCCGCATATGGATCTCTTTGAAGAATGGCGTAATGCTGTCAGCGATTTAAACATTAATAGAGATATTAAAGCTGACTTAGTTTTTAGTATTCATCCTATAGATTTTATGACCATGAGTGATAATAATTGTGATTGGTCATCATGTATGTCTTGGACTAGTCATGGTAGCTATAGTGCGGGAACCATTGAAATGATGAACAGCAATATGGCTATTGTTGCTTATCTTGAAAGCAAAACGCCTTATATTATTTCAGATTCAGAAGAGAGTTATGAAATTCCAAATAAATCTTGGAGAATTCTTTTATATGCAAATAAGCATATTATAGTTGCGGGTAAAGCATATCCATATTATAATGAAAATCTAATTAAGATTTGTTTGGATAAATTAAGAGCTTTATTAAAAGAGAATCTTAATTGGAAATATCAATATATAAATCAACAGTATCGAGATAATCTTAGTATTGATAATAATTTTTATTTACAAAGAGAACATCTGTCTACTTTTGATAAACCGAAAAATCCAAATAAACCAAAACATGCGATTTATTTATATAGTAATTGTATGTACAATGATCTAATTGAATATAAAGATCTTTATTGGTGTTGCCGCAACTGGGTTCCGCACACAATGAAATTCTGTATTAGTGGTCCAGTAACCTGTATGTGTTGCGGCGGTTATATTGAGTCTCCGCACAGTATTTCTTCATATGACGATATTGGAGAGACTAAAGTTTGTGAAGAGTGTAGAACTTTATATGAGTGCGATGTTTGCGGACAGATTAAATATGATAATATTAAATATAGGTTTGAAGAAAAGCCTTGGAGAACTTATCACATTTGTGATGATTATTGTTTAAATAATTTATTCTTCTTTCCTAATTTAAAATCTTTTTATTCTAAAGAAACACTAATGGATAAAACATATATATTTTTTATGTCAGCTCGTTGGAAGTCTATTTGGAAAAAAATAATAAATTTGAATACTTATCCAGAAAAAGATAATGTGCAAATTATAAGAATTGCAGTTCCAACTTCTTTACTTTACACAATTCTTAATAAAATTAGAAAATATAATAGAGATATTGATTACATGGGTTTAAATCGTTATGTAGATCCTTCTAATTATTGTGTGTTTTTAAAAGAAGGTGAATTATGGGAAGATCAACTTCCTAATTTACTAATTCAAGATTATATAAAACATATTCCTGCTAAAGAAAGGTTTATAAATGAAACTAGCAGCGCCATATCCTCTTAAAGAAGAGCGAAAAGATAAAATTGATGAATATAATATTACTTTTGACAAAAAGAAACATAAGCTAGATCGTTTAAGAACATGATTATTAAAGCAAAAGGATGATTCTAAACGTATTAATATAGAATTATTAAATAATGATAATTGGACAGAAGAAGAAATTAAAGCTATTCTTTTAACAAGAGATAACTTATATTTTAAAATAACTCCTGCACAAGATTTTTCGATATTTGTGAAAAATAGTTATCCTTTCTTTTTAAGTGATCAATATCAAATTAATTCTTTCTGGCGGCTGGCCGATGTTTTACGACTTGGAGTTTCAGATGTATATATTGCAGAAGATCTTTGTTATAAATTAAAACAAGTTAAATCTTTATGCGATGATTATAACGTAAGATTAAGAATTGTATTAAATCATATTCCCGCATACTCTTATACAAAACAGTGGGATCCAACTTCTCCTTGGTTTACCCCGGAAAACTTTGATGAATTAAGTAAATATTTTGATGTTGCAGAATTTGATTTATATAATTCTTGGAATAGATTTGATACTCTTTATAAAATTTGGTTTGAAGATAAAGTTTGAAGAGAAGATATAAAATTTTTGAATTTTGATTTAGGAATCAATATTCCAGGAGAAACTTTTGTCAGTGATGTTTGTGATTATAAAATGAATTGCGGGCATCGTTGTATTGAACGAAATGATACTTGCAATAAGTGTGAACAATATGTAGAATTTGCGAAAACAATGAAAGAAAAAGGATATGAATTAGATTTTAATAAAGAATGGGTAAAAATTAATGATGAAGAGGTTATAAAAGACATATTTTAATAGTTGCATATATTTTGTAGGGAGGTCTATATGACAAAAAGCAAGATATTTGCGATTATTATAGCATTTTTATGTATAATCGCAGTAGGAACTATTGCAGGTATAAATATTTATACTGTTTTAGATCAAAAATACCAAGATACATACAACGAGTTACAAAAACTGCAAGAAGAAAACGCAAAACTTAATTCAGATTTCCAAAAGAATGAACAAAGTTTAATGTTATTAAATATGTGGTATGAGAATGATGGATACAGTTCTGCAGAAGAGTGGTGGACAGATCTACAAAATTATAGGTCTGGTTATTTAAATTGCGATAAAAAAGTTCTTGAAGGTGAAAACGCGGAATATGCAACTGACGAACAAAAAGAACGATTAACAGAAATTGCAAAATCAATAGAGAATTCCCGCAATCCAATAGAAGTAAAAGCATTAGTTGATGAATTTAATCAAATAGTAGAAACAATAGATGCTCAAAAGAATGATGCATTATATCAACAATATGTTGCAACTACTAATGCTTACTCTTGGAATAGCAGAGGATCGAGTTATAGTTTTACTTCAGATGGGTTAACGCCACAATCAGGTGTTAATTATTATGATGGCAGAACTGAAACTTATTATAGTAGCAATGTTTTATATCATTATCGTACAAATGAGTGAAGTGTAGATAGTGAAGGTTTTTATAGAACTAATGAAGGCTACTATGTAGTTGCTGCTTCTGATATGGCACAAGGTACAACTTTTGAAGGCTCAAAAGGAACTTGCATTGTTTTAGATAGCGGATGCAGTGAAGGCGTTACAGATTACTACGTTCAGTGGTAAAAAAGGAGGATGAACAAGGATGGAACTAAAGAAAAATATGCAAACTAACATTAGCGTTGTTTCTAAAGATGGACAAATTCAAGCTAGATTAAATTATAAAGATCAAGACATGCCCGAGAGCATTTCTGTCGAAGCATCTGGTAAAGATATTGAAGATGTTGTTGGTGATCTATATACTAAAATGTTAGATTCTATTGATTCTTTACTAGCTGAGTCAGAAGAGCCAGAAGAGTTAAGTGATGCGGAGTATATTAAAAAGTTAGAAACTCAAATTGAGCAACTTATGAAAGAAAACGCAATGCTCCAAAAGAAAAAGGAAGTAACAGCAAAGTCTCCTTGGTATACTTATAATACTGTTAAGATTCCTTCTTCTTCACTTAATTTTAATAAGAAATTTGAAAATATCTGGAAAGAAATTTTTGAATAAATTTTGTGCTATAGAGCCTAGGGCTGTGTGTAAGGTGCCGGTCCTAGGCTTTATTTTTTTATTTACAGAAACTTTTTTTTATGATATAATATATATATCAAAGAAAGAAAAGGTATAAAAATAAATCAAAATTTAATGATTTTTATTGGGCATAAAAAAAATATTGACAACTTAAATAAAATAAGATATAATATAAAATGTAAGTTGAAAATTAAATATTTTAGCAAAATTAACCCGTACAGTCCTAGGAAACTTGCGGGAGAACGACCGAGCCCAGGTCTGTAAAGACGAGATAAGGACGTGCGCGAGAGTTACTGGGGATGCATACCCGATAGGAACTACAAAACAATCGGCATACACACTAGAATGCGCGCCGAGTGAAACAGTGAAGCTAAAATATTTAATTTTCTACTTATCAAAAGTAGAAAACAGATGGGATCTCCATTCTGATATAAGGTTAGCAGTCCTTTCAAACTAAACTGCTTATAAACTGTCCAAACCTCGAAAGAGGACAGGGGATCGTAGCCCCTCCCCGCCGATAAACTGGCGGGCGTGGCTGAGCAGGTTTAAGGCTGAGGACAGTTTGTCCAAGTACATCTGATGACGTTAAAAGCTGAATGTATAGCGAAAGACCGACGGGTTGAGTAGCGGCACAAGGGTTTTGTTTGGACTTTCTTTTCCAACAATGCTTTCTAGATAAGCAGCCGCACACTAGGCGGTATAAAAGAAATGCCAATAGTGATGGTGACAGGTCCGATTGAATGCTGAAGCTCACGCGAGCTCGGTAAGCGAGTTAGGGATAAAGTAAGTCTCTCCGAGCACTCCGATGTTTTTATGCTTCTCAATTACTTTTTGGGTCAAAGGAGAAAAAGGAATTGTATGCGGCAGGTCGCGAGTCCTGAAAGTGCGTAGAGGCGCCACCCGCGCGTGTTTTGGAATCATAGGCAAAGAGCTTTTACACGTTAAAGAAAAAGAGGGTTTTCCAGTCTAGTTTATTAGGGCATCTAGACTTTAAAATAAAATAACCCTAACCTTGCAGGAAAGTCTGCAAGCGCGAAGAACTCTGGCTCTTGACTGTGAGGGTACCCGCAAGTCAGTAAAGACCCAAGAAGGGAACCAAGAGTCATTTTCTTCTATTGGAGAATACAAGATATGTACCTGGTACGAATTGTATTTTC
>JAEEGL011356567.1_pt1 | contig 17207 bp, 14 predicted proteins | sample 9134231 | NCBI WGS metagenome assembly JAEEGL01 (sample SAMN16246548, study PRJNA631951) | gut metagenome | biome: gut microbiome; feature: rumen; material: fiber-attached | host: Bos | place: Iran: Karaj | collected 2018-10
ACCAAACGTACCCAACACCTGACCATTCCAGCGACTACCGAAACCCTCAGCAGCATCCTCCACTACAGGAATACCATACTTGTTGGCAATCTCCATGATGCGGTCAATCTGATATGGCATACCATACAGAGCCACCGGCACAATAGCCGCAGGCACCTTGCCCATCTTGGCAATGCGGTCTTTGATAGCCTCCTCCATCAGTTCCGGATCCATATTCCACGAATCCTTCTCCGAATCCACGAACACCGGCGTTGCACCCAGATACGTTATCGGGTGACTTGATGCACAGAACGTAAAGCTCTGAACAATCACCTCATCCCCAGGCTTCACGCCACAGTTCAAAAGAGCAAGATGAACAGCCGCAGTACCCGCTGACAAAGCGACAACTCGCTTTGACAGTTCCTTCCCTTCAGGGGAGGGGTTGGGGGTGAGGCTATTCACGAACTCCTCGAGGTCGTGTTCAAACCCGTTAACGTTAGGTCCCAGAGGAACTACCCAATTGGTATCAAACGCCTCCTTGATGTATTTCTGTTCTAAACCTTCATCAGACATGTGCGCAAGGCACAGATAAATACGTTTTCTTTCAGACATAATATATTTTTTATTATTTAATATTTACTCTCCAATCAAATCTTTTAAACATAAGAATTCGAGATCATCAAATCGTTCATTAATTAGGGCTTATTCCCCAAAGCATCGACCCACCCTTTATCACCTTTAGTAATATCACCTGTCCAATATATCGGTTTATTCAACACGGTATCAAAAAAACAATAACCTATTCTTAAGCCACTCGTGTCTGGACGTATAGTACTATATCTTGTAGGGGCTACTGTATTAGAAAGTATTTCATCCTCATAATTATTATTAACCCCACATAAAAGCAACTCATAATTATTAAAGGTTGAATTGCTTTTATTGATAATAGCCTCACTTATATTTAAGTAAGGATCATGACAATAAGCAAACCTCACGCAAGGGACATCTTTTTGTGCAGATTTACCTACTGTAATATACTTGTTTTTTCTATTAATCCTATTTGAGCTTCTCTGCAAACTATAAAAAGTCACTTCCCAACACGTTGCTATATCAATCAACTTATTATAGATTCTCTCATTTAAAACTTCACCATTATATATCCTTTGATTATGTATACCAATATTAAAACATGAACGAATAAGGAAAGCTTGTTGACTATTCTCGCATCCACATGAAATAAAAGATAGGTTTTCAGATGCATTTAATTTGTATGCTGTTGAACAGTTATCAGCAGCGCAACTTATTATTGTTGAATAGATTAGTCTATTAAAATTATAACCTATACCTGAACAATCCCTGGCATAACAACAAATAAGTGTATTTGACGTCATATCCACATTAGCTTCAGTTCCAAGATAAAAACCGTTTACACAATGTGCACATTCAACCCATTTATATGAATCAAGATAAGAGTTTGCTATGATTCCATTATAAAAATACCATATTTTAACATTGGTCATATGCAAACTTCTTCCGTAACTAGCTTTTCTGATAGGATTAATATGTTTTATAGCTATACCTTTATATTGTTTGGAGTCTCCTTTGAGAAAAATGTTTTCTATTTTCACAAAATCGTTTTCTAACTGAAAACAAGTGGTTTCCATATTAAGGTTCGAAAACTGTATTTCGCTTTTTTCGAAAACTCCTTCTATGGAAATTGGATGATTAATCAAAAATACATAATCTCTTTTTTCGGCATTAATGAAGTATTTTTTTGCTGAGAAATAAACGTTGTCAAAATAATCTAATACTCGTTGAATTGCCTTCTTGTCATCAGTAATACCATCACCTTTTGCTCCAAACCATTCTGGATACGATTCTCTAACGTTCCAAGTCCCGCCAAGTTTTACACCTTCACCAAAAATTTTAACTAGGTTAGCATTAATACATGTATTTGAACCAAACAATTTGTAATCACCAGCGATAGAGCCGCCATTAAACTGTAATACACACCCGTCTGGGATGGTTATATCGCTTGCCAACTTATAATCATACTTTATCACATAAACTGTATTGTCATTAGAAAAATCAGCTTGCGTTAATAATGGTTGCTTAAAAAGATTATTTGTACTTGCTTTTAATACATGACTCCCCATACCATTATATGGATTTTTCTTCGATGCCGCTGGCTTATCTTCGAAGTTGTATATTGTCTGAGAGTACGAAACCACCGGTATTAAAAGTGATAACAAAAACATTATAATTCTCTTTAGCATCACAAAACACATTTAAAACAAATAACCTTTTCGTTTTCTCCAGACATAGTGCCATAGTTTCCAAAAAGGTGACCACAACACTTCAGATGGATAATAACAGACAAATCGAAAATTTTTCTTTAATTGAACAAAACCTCTTTCAAATCTTTTCTGGACAGCAACGCGTCTTGTTCTAGGGTCATATTGCCCAAAATTACCAGCTATCAGTATTTCAGATAGTAAATACTGCCCATGTTCTTTATTTACAGAACAAAGAGCCATGCTATCATTCATTCCGAAACAATGCTCCAATATCCACATAATACCACCTGCGAATGATAACATTTTCAAATTCTGTAACATCTTCAAAGCATCTACTCGTTGTTGGATTGAAGAATGTAGAAGGATAAAATAATAGTCCATCAACTGCCTCAGTCCTATCCCTTCCGAAAAGATGTGCCTATAGATATGAACCAAAGAATAGACCAAGTCAAACTCAATGGTAGTATGCGTAAAACCAACCTCTACATCGTAGTTCCCAAACTGTTTTTCTGCTTGCTCATCAAAGAACTGCTGTAATCTATTATTCGTTGCAGGATTGTACATCCATGACGGCAAGAAATGAACTTCTACAGGAACATCTTCGAAGAATTCAATATCTGAATGTTTTATATCGATATGGGGTATCTTATAGCCATGATTTCTCGCATAGCTTAATATATCATCTCTATCACCTTCCACCCAAATATCAATATCGCCACATTGTCTTAACTCAGGACTATCATAATATAGAGCGGTTCCTTGCCCTTTTAAGACACAATTTCTATATCCATCGTTAGTTAGCAATACAGAAAGTTCTTTTGCCCTCTCGCATTGATGTTTGTTAGCCGCTATCGTTTGTAATTGCAAGGCATACCACTCAAAGAACAACGTTTGTGCCTTTCCCTGGACTTTCGTTTTAGTTTTTTTGAAACCCTCAAATAAAATTCCCGCTAACGAATGCTTACATGATAATTGGAAGAGCATCCCCCACTCACTTTCAGAGGGGGGCTGCTCAAATCCATTCTTATTACCAAGTGAAATCTGAATAAGCTCAAAAAACTTATCCGTAATAACTGACATTAAAGATTTGCTTTATACCACTCGATTGCCTCATTCAAACCACGGGCAAAGTCATACTGCGGATCATATCCCAGTAAACGTTTTGCTTTACTGATATCAGCATTGGAGTGCTTGATATCACCTTTACGGTCTGGGCCAAAGATTGGCTCTATATCCTTACCAAGTGCCTTGGTCAAGTCATAGTAAATATCAATCAAATATTCACGCCCACCGTATGCGACATTGAAAGCCTCACCGCTAGCCTCATCAGGAGCCAAACAAGCTTTCAGGTTGGCTTCAATCACATTCTCAATATAGGTAAAGTCACGACTCTGCTTACCATCACCATTAATGGTGGGACGCTCATTATCCAGCAACTGCTTAATGAACTTAGGTATTACTGCAGCATATGCACCATGCGGGTCTTGACGACGGCCAAACACGTTGAAATAACGAAGGCCAATGGTCTTCAAACCATAATGCTTCGTATATTGCTTAGCCCACTCTTCATCGCAACGCTTGGTAAGTGCATAAGGAGATAGAAGATTACCTTCTACACCTTCCTGCTTAGGCAAGTGCGCTTCATCACCATAAACAGAAGAACTAGAAGCATACACAAAGGTCTTAACACCTTTTTGGCGTGCAGCCTCCATCATATTCAATGTGCCCTGAATGTTGTTAGCACAATAGAACAAAGGCATCTCAATGCTACGGGGCACACTACCCCATGCAGCTTCGTTCATCACGTAATCCACTCCTTCGCAAGCCTTCATACAGGTATCAAGGTCTTTGATATCACCTTTGATGAACTCGTAATTAGGATTCCCAGCAAGCAAGTCAACGTTAGCCTGTTTACCAGTACTCAGGTCATCGAGACAACGTACACGATAACCCATCTTTAATATTGCCTCACAAATGTTGGAACCAATGAAACCAGCTCCACCCGTTACGAGGAATAATGTATTCTCTGGAAACTTTAAATCTTTATACAACATACTCTTATAATCTTCCATCTATAATACTTCTGTCAAGAGTGCACTTCACATCAAAGATGACGTGTTTCTCTTTCAACAAAGCGGGAACATCTAATCCTTCAAACTTCTTGTGAGCGACAGCAGCAATAGCTGCATCAAACTTTTCTGTGGGAAGCTCGTTCACCACCTTAATGCCATACTCATGCTCTACAATAGCAGGATTTGCCCAAGGATCATAGACTGTGATGTTGAGGTTGTACTCTTTCAGTGCCTTGTAGATATCAATAACCTTAGTATTGCGTACATCGGGGCAGTTCTCTTTGAATGTGAAACCAAGGATAATGATGTTGGAGTTCAGAACCTGAATCCCCTTCTTCAACATCAGCTTGATGGTTTCGGTTGCCACATACTCACCCATACCATCATTCATACGGCGACCGGCAAGGATAATCTCAGGGTTATAGCCATGACGCTGTGCACACTGAGCAAGATAGTACGGGTCAACGCCAATGCAGTGGCCGCCTACCAGACCCGGACGGAAAGGAAGGAAGTTCCACTTGGTACCAGCTGCTTCCAGAACGTCAAGGGTATCAATACCCATCTTGTTGAAGATCTTGGAAAGCTCGTTTACGAATGCGATATTGATGTCACGCTGGCTATTCTCAATAACCTTAGCAGCCTCTGCAACCTTGATGGTGGGAGCCAGGTGAGTACCGGCGGTAATAACACTGCTATAAACCTCATTGATGTACTTACCAATCTCAGGAGTAGAACCAGAGGTTACCTTCTTGATGTGCTCTACAGTGTGCTGCTTATCTCCCGGGTTGATACGTTCGGGAGAATAACCACCGTAGAAATCAACGTTCATCTTAAGGCCAGAAATCTTTTCCACAACAGGAATACACTCATCTTCGGTAACGCCAGGATATACAGTGGACTCATAAACCACCACATCACCCTTGCTGATAACCTTACCGACGGTGGTAGAAGCGCCAATCAAAGGTGTCAGGTCTGGATTGTTGTCTGAATCTACAGGAGTCGGGACTGCCACAATGTAGAAGTTGCAATCCTCAATCTTTTCAATGTCGCTGGTGCAGATAAATCCATGATTCTTGATGGCATCCTGCAGGATGTCATCTGCCACTTCCAGTGTAGCATCGTGACCAGCCATAAGAGCGTCACAACGCTTCTGGTTCATGTCAAAACCCACTGTGGGATATTTTGTAGAAAATAAACGTGCAAGGGGCAGCCCTACGTAGCCCAAACCAATGACACAAATCTTTGTCTCTTTCATTGTTATATAATGTTTAAATTAATTAAATAATCCTCTAATATACCCCAATCCGTATGCGAAATGGAGTGAAATAAATAAAAATGGCATTGTAAGAATCTGACTTAACTTCTTCGTCTTTTTACAAGCGAAATAGAATCCTAAGCATAAATGCAAAAGTATTACTGCTGCTCCAATCATCCAGAATATTGGATGAATTAATCCAAGAATAATAGAACCAAATACTCCAAGGACAAAGAAGAATGGCACAAGATGACGGATAGATAGAGCTCCACTACCCTTTTTCAGCAGCACCATATTCCACTGACCGTTCCCGTAAGCCTGTTTAAGCATCTTCTTAACGGTATTGCGAGTATAATATATACTTTTTATTTCTGGATTAAAAAAAAACTTACCGCCTGCTTTCTTGATTCTGCTGTGCATTTCTATGTCCTGGTTTCGTACCATTTTTTCATCGAAATAGCCAGCCTTTTCAAAGATGTCTTTTTTATAAAGTCCATATACTGCTGTATCAGCATATCCTTCATTTTCTGACACACGGAAGGATGAATTACCCACACCAAATGGAGAAGAAAGCACGTATGATATGGCATTATCTTCACCATTCAATGACTTTGAAGTTAATTTACCTCCAACGCATACCGCATCCACCCGCATCATAGTTTCTACACTCTTCTCAATAAATACTTTCTCAGCTGTTGAATGTGCATCAATGCGTACGACATATTCTCCTTTGGCAGACTGAATACCAATATTCCAGCCTGTCGCCAATATTTTTTTAGGATTTGGAACTACCCTAATACTAAAACTTTCCGTGTTATACGTATCCTGGAGCTCTTTTATTATATCTAAAGTGCCATCAGTAGAACCTCCATCAATCACAATGATTTCGTACTTATCTTTGGGATAAGTTTGTTCAATAAGCGACATTAACGAGATCCTGATGTAATCCTTCTCATTTCTAGTCACTAAAAGAGCTGATACAAATGGGAATTCCTTTTTGTTCTCCATCTTATTTTAATTTTACAACATACAATCCACGATGTCCTTCAAACACACTATCAAAGCATACAGCAGAGCCATCTCTTTTCCACCGAGGGTGTAAATCACAACGGGTATCATTATCGTATTTAAACGGAGCAAACACTTTGGCTATGACTTTCATTTCTTTCCCTTCAGAATCTGTGTCTTTTAGGAGTTTTACGTCCGCTACCCTTGCACGGTTAGGATAACTATCCGTAACAACCAGGTGATTATCAGTTGGACAATAGCTGGGATGGCCATCACCATTTAACTGCGGCCACAAGTGCTGACACTCCTGAGTTTTATCTTTCATCAGATAATAACCAGGACCGCCTTCCTTTTTGTTCTCAAAAGCAATAATGTGCTCTTCATCTTTCCAGAAACAATGGCTCACCATATCATCATCATTCAGAACGTACATATCCGAACCATCTACATTACAAGTTATAAGGCGTGTATATTTCCTACTTCCCACAAACCAACGATATAAAACCATAAAGCGCTTTCCATTGGGCGAAAGCATAATATGGTTCACCTTATGTACACTCCCTTCCGCTAACATCTCGGGCCTTGGCTGGAATTTGGAGAAATCTGTATATTTCAGCAGTTCAGTAACTTCACCTGTCTCAATATCCATTTTCCAGATGCATGTCTCTTCGGGCAAAGCTATGCCTTTCGTCTTTTCAGGTAATGCAGCATAACCATAACCTAAGCGAAGGCTATGCAAACGGGAAAAATCAAGTGAAAGAGCCGTCCTACCATCTGCAGATACTGTATATACTGGCACAGGTAAAACCCTTTCTTTTCCTGTTGTCACATCTAATACGACAGAGCAATAATTTCCTTCACGCAAATCATTGAAAATAATCCGAGAAGAGTAGTCTGGTCCAAGCCACTGGGCCATGCATCCCTGCTGTACATTCCAGGTGTTTGTCCTTGCCAATACCCGACAATAATTGTCATCATTAACGTCAAGGTTAAGATTAAACAACAGTATTTCAGCTTCACTTTTGGGGTCAGGCTCAGTCCAAGTATCTTTTGCTTTCATGCACAACATATACTTGCCAGAAGCATCCCAAGGGGACTTGTCATAATAACCAAAAAAATATTCACCACCATCGTTAGGAGAGACTCTTACAATATTCCCCTCTGACTTTATCTTAGGAGAAATTGTATACATCGCCAATTGATATCCTCTTTTTATATACTTCTTTATGCCAGGATACTTGTTCAGCTGATAGTTAATTTTCTGTTCTAAACTCATTTTACAGCTATTTCTTTATACAACTTCTGATAGTTTTCGCTCATGCCCTTAGCACTGAAATTCTGGTGGGCTGACGCAAAAGCCCTCTCACCCATAATTATGGCATTATCTTTTACATCTTGCAACTTCTGTTGGAGATCACTAGCTACACCCTGACGGTAGATAGCCCCAATGCCATTGTCAGCTTCAAAAATCTCTAAATGCTGTACTATATCTGATAGCACCACTGGCAGCCCTGTAGCCATAGCCTCAAGTACACCATTGGGAAGTCCTTCCGACATACTCGTAGAAACGTATGCATCACAGGCTTTAAGGTAATGGTTTACATTTTCCACATTACCTCGGAAGTCAATGCCATCCAATTCGCCATATTGTGCCTTGTATCCGTCGAGCAAGGCTCCTCCACCAAGCAGAAGCAAATAGGGTCTATCTTTCTCGCTCCAATTCTTGAAAACCTCCAAAAGGAACCCCACATTCTTGCGCTCTATCATCTGGCCGGTATAGGCATAGATGAAAGCATCCTGCGGAAGTCCAAGTTCCTTTCTAATGGCATGTTTTTCTTCAACAGTAGCCTCAGAGTATTGCTCAACGTCAACGCCATTACGAATAAAACCGTAATCAAGCCCGAGCCTCTCTTTGTATATCTTAGAAAGACTCTCCGAACAAGCTACAGTCTTCGAAGTATGCTTCATCGCATACAGATGTAACCTTGCCAGAATACCGCCTTGTAACTTCCCAAACTTTGCAGGATAATCATCAAAAATATAATTACGCAATGTAATTATGTGATTCCATCGTTTCATCCTACTAACAGCAAAATCGGGAAATACGCCCAAGGAATGAATAACATCTGGCTGTATTTTATTTAAAACATCCCAAAGGTTGTTATCGCGGCCCAACAACATATTAATTTTCCCTGTCGGGACAAAGTGATGAGTAACATAAGGCAAATACTTATCTAACTGGCTACTTTCTTTATCTTCTGGATAAAGTGTTACAAGGTGTGGCTCAAATTCTTTTCTATTCAGATACTTAATAATGTTAAGCATCTGCTGGACGGGTCCACTCTTCTTGCATGATGTCATTAAGAAGACTATTCTCATATTGAATAATAATGTATAACTCGTTAATAAACAATAATGTAAATCAGATATAAATTAGTCTGTTGAGTAATTTGGCAAATTTATCCAATCTCCGAAAATTAAATCCCAATCTTCGGGGACAAATGGTGTAAAACCACTCCAATGAAAAAAAGTCATTTCACCAAAATAAACTCTTCCGTTTACCTCATATAAATCAACTCGCACATGAGGTATGCCCTTGGAAAGTTTTTCTGCCAATACCTTCATTTCATCGAAACAGACTGGTCGTTGAGGTAATATTTCTGCATTAGGATGACCATTCGTGAAAGGTAAATGATTGAAATTCTCATCAAAAAAGTCAAATTTTGTATCCTCACCTTCTTTCATTCTATCTGTAGCTATGAATAGTGCTTTCACAACACCATCAAAACAGAAAAATTTATAGTCTCTAAGTTCTTGTGTTTGCTCATCTTCCATAAATTGTTCTGCAATGATTCGAGGCTTCACGTTTTTGTATGGCCACTCACGCATACCCCAAAAGAAATTGTTCCTTAGGCATTGCTCAATAGTTTTTTTTGCTTTTTTAATATTTAGCTTTCTTTTATCTTTGCAAACTACAAGACCTCCACTATCATGAGTGCATTTCAGTACAAATTGATTAGGAAGCTTATCAAATTCAATTTCGTCAAAATGTTCCCAAACTCCAAGTGTTGGTATAATGTAGTCTTTACCTATAATTTTTTCTACAATAGGTTTTACTTCATATTTATCCACCAAGTTCGTATAATAAGGGTTTCTGTCATACAATTTTAACCACTGGAGCTTTTCATTAAATGATTTAGGGTGTATTAAATCTAAAGACTTCCCCATCTTAATTTGAAATGCAATCTTTAGGTAACGTTCATCATTTACCCAATTAAACCACCCCCTATGTCCTAATGTCAAAAATAAAAGCGACGGTTTACATACAATATCTCTAACTTTATTACCCATATTGTTTACTGAGTTTTTTAATCTTATAATTATTTTTTAAGAATGGTTGCTTAATATCAAATAGACCGAATGAGAAGAATATTAGCAAGTAAAACGGCTGATAAATAAACTGTCTTTGATAAAAAGACAACCAAAAAATGAGAAAAAACACTAAAGAATACCTACTTATTGGTGTACCTCTAACGTATATGAACAAATAGCAAAGAAATATCACAATTACACCAAACCATCCATATTGGTATATGAATACCGTGGCGCCAGCACTACCGTCCCATTCTTTGAGTTCTTTGTAATAAGCTTGATAACCTTTGCCTAATAATAATTCGCCATTACTGTTCGCACGATCAAACATTTCCTGAAATTGAACATGTGTTCTATTATCGATTCTTTCCTCAACTACTCTATCAAGTATGAACTGTTCAGTTAGCGACGGAAAAAGCATAAGAATTCCAACAACTGCAAATAGAGGGATAACCTTTACTATTAATCTTCTATTACTACTTATTATTGATATAAAGCAAATTACATAAAAAGCGATTGAAAATGTAAATATACCAGTTAATAAAACAATATATTTCTGTTTTCTGTATTCCTTAGATTGAAGAATATGAAATAAAAAACCGTTTATTGTTCCTATAACCCCAGGCTCTTCAGCAAGACTTTGGAAACGAGGGGTTGAAACTCTAATAAGGTTAAATAATGAATTAATAAATGGTGAAGGATTATCGCCCCTATATACAGTCCCCAGCGAGAAATTTGCACCCACAAAATATAAAGCATATTCTACAAAAGATAATACAAGGAAGATGCAATATAATCGAACAAAATCGACAAAAACGCTCTTACGTAAATCATCATTTACAGCAACAAACAGAGTACCAAATATGACTTGTAAATACAAAGCCAGATGTACAGGGCAAACATTAATTATTGTAGAAATAAGAAAAACCAGCAACCAGGCTCCAAAAAACACCCGAGAAAGAATCATTCTCCTCTTATCAAATATTCGTCTAGTAGCGTTTGACACTATTAGAACTAATATTCCAATAACAACTGCAATCGCGTTCGAATATTTTATATAATAAACACTATAGTCTGCCAATAAAAAATAGAGACATACTAACGCAATAGTTATTGATAATATCTTATTCGATGTAATCTTTCTCTCCATCTTTGTTCTTTCACATTCTATTGATTAATATAGCTATTAATATTCAAGATTGTCTAAAAAGCAACTAATATATTTTTTCGCAATAAGCTTATAATCATGTACTTTTTCAACATATTCCCTAGATTGTTTTGATAGTTCGGCAATTATGGCTGGCCTTAAAACCAACTTCTCCAACTCATTAAAAATCATATCAGAATCTGCACCTATATTTATAGCTGGCACCTTATAATTAAATTCTATAACATTCTCAGGTTCATTCCCCCCAAGGACGACTTTCCCCATCGCCATGGCATAAAGAGCGTTCATTCCGCTAGAGTCCGCATAGCATTGGTCTACCACAATATTAGAATTCATCAATAATTCCAAATATTCACTTAATGGCATATTACCTTTTGCTATACATTGAACTTTTTCGGGATACTTGTCTTGCAACTTATTCATAGCTTCAATAATATAAGGTGATCCCTTTTGTTCAGGTCTATTAATTCCATGAAAAATTACGATCTTCTTCCCAATGGTATTACTACTTACAAATTTACTTGTATTAATGGGCATTGGTATAGTGGGTAGAACGGCAAAACCTTTAGCTAATTCTGATTTTTTGTATGGCACAGCATAACCATATGTTACTGGAATAATCTTATTAATAAAAGAAGAATAGTACTTCAATTTCTTACGCTCCATAAAAGAAAGATTCTTAAAACACTTCAACATTGGATACATCTTGCCCTCAGGATGATTAGCCCAATATGTATGAGAGATAGGGTCATTCCCACAACACATTAAAAAAATACCACTAGATGATTTAGCTAATCCGAGTATCATCTTTTGGGTAAAAAATGGCATCCATATTTGAAATGGTAATCTGATAAAAACCGGACTGACGATTAGTACAATATCCCATTTCTTACTTGAAAGTTTCTTAACAACCTTATGAAGCTTAAATGAGCAATTTATACGATTGAGAAGAGAAAGAGTCTTAATCTTATAACCATTAAACAAATAATTTCTTTGTGGAACTACAAATGCTTCTTTCTCTGAATAATCAATTCTTTTAAATCCATCACCCCAGGAAATAACAAAAGATTCATGTCCGATACTATTAATACCATCACATAAATTCTTTGCTACACTACTGAAATCACCTATAATTAAAACTCTCATTTTGCCAATAATATATTTTTAAATAGTAAGAACATTACTATAGAATAAACAATATATGTAATACAATATCCCTGAGTCAACCCAATAACACTATTAAATGACAGAAAAAGGAAACTTAATAAGGTTAATAAAATTGTGAAAACAACCTCTGTTAGTATGAATCGTCTTGTCATCGCTTTTGCCAACATCAAATAAGCCAACACCCAACTGATGACTTTAAAATAATCTCCGCAAAGTTGCCATATAAATAAATTCTCCATAGGCAGGAATTCTTCAGAGAAGAGAATTCTTATTATTAATATTCTAAAGAAATATGTTAGCAATAATATACCTAGGAGTAACGGTACTAAAAATTGATAACACTTAATTATTTCACTTTTTAGTTCTTTGGGGTCATAAATCTCAGATAATCTAGGAAGGTAATATACGCTAAATGATGTCGTTATTATCATTAAATACATACCAGAAATCCTGTTCATACCTTCCCACCAACCGGCTTCTACTGCTGAAATATTTGAAATAACATAGCCTCTTAACACCATTTGACAAATAGGAACAAGTGAAACTGAGACTAATGACATTGCAGAGAACCTAAGGAACTTCTTTATTGTGATAAAATCTACTTTTTGATTAAAAAAGGATCTCTTTAACCAGTATAATCTTCTACAAAGCAATAATGTAACAATAAAACTTAAGCTCTGATATGTTACCGCACCAATTAAAGCTCCGTGTATACCACATATAAAGACAAGAGACACAATTAGGATAAGAGAAAAAACCGACCCTGCAATATTAATAATAACATATTTCCTAAATTCCTTGAATCCGTTTAATATAGAAATAAGTAATAGATTCAAAGTATACATGAATATAGTTACGCCAAAAATGATAAAAAGATAACCATATTCATGGGACTGCATTATCAAGCTACTTAAATAATCATGAAAAACTATCATGATTATACTAGATAATGTTGTAAAAAACAATGTCAACTTTAAGGAGCACGATAAAATCGGCTTTAGTTTTGTCTCATCATTCTTATATTCTGCAACATATTTTGTTATTCCATTATGAATACCACCATTTGAGTAACCAAGTGCAAGTTGTACAAAATTTTGTAATTGTCCTAGCAAGGCTACACCCGATGGACCAACTGTATAGGCAATAACTTTCACACTGATAAAATTAGAGACCATTTTTACCAGTGTTCCAACGGCATTTAGCGAAAAGACTTTTACAATATCTTTTGCTATATATCCTTTTATCTTATCTATTACGCCCATTTATTTAGCAATTCGACAACCTGTATGATGTCAGCTCTTTTTGTTGCTGGCCCAATAGGAAGACTCAACTCTGCATCCGCAATCTTCTCAGTTATTGGAAGACTCAATTGAGGAATGTTCCAACTCTCTTTAGCATAACACTCCTGCTTATGGGGCGCAATAGGATAATGGCATACCGTACCCACGCCATTCTGCTCCAAGTAGTCATGCAAGGCATCACGCTTGCCATCAGCAACCAAAATTGGGAACAAGTGGTAAGCATTCTGCTCATCAGGAAGCAAATCAGGTAATGAAATCAACGGATTGTTGATATGATCATAGTAATAATGAGCCACCTCTTTACGGTGGGCATTATCCTCTACCAGATACTTCAGCTTAACATCCAGTACAGCAGCCTGAATCTCATCCAGACGGCTATTGCGGCCTGTGTATTTGAACACATACTTCTTCTGTGAACCATAATTTGCCAAGGCACGAACAGCAGCAGCCAACTCAGGATCATTGGTAGTTACAGCACCACCATCACCAAGTGCGCCAAGATTCTTACCAGGATAGAAGCTATGACCAGCGGCATCACCAATACTCCCGGTTACACGACCATCTGTATGCTTGCAACCATGAGCCTGAGCATTGTCCTCAACCAACTTCAGATTGTACTTCTTGCAAAGAGCACCTATCTTGTCTGTATAGGCATTGCGACCATAGAGATGTACAATGGCTATAGCCTTGGTCTTGGGAGTGATTGCAGCCTCAATGAGGTCATCATCAATCTCCAGAGTATTCAACTTAGGCTCAACAAGAATGGGCTTTAGACCATTCTCTGTGATTGCAAGAATGGTAGCAATGTAGGTGTTTGCTGGTACAATCACCTCATCACCTGGTTTCATCACGCCCATCTCAATGTATGCACGGAATATCCAGATAAGGGCATCCAGACCATTGGCGCATCCAATGGTATACTTGGTTCCAATAAACTTCGAGTAGTTTTCTTCAAACCGCTCATTCTCCTTACCTTGTAAGTACCATCCGCCATTCACAACACGGCTAACAGCCTCATTTATCTCAGCTCCATGCAGAGCTGTTACGTCTTTCAGTGATAAAAAAGGAATCATATTATTCATTTTTCTTTAATCCATTGTTCATACCCTATTTCTTGCCACGGCATATTACGTCCAAAACGGAACGGCCAGGGATAGTGCGCCTCTCCTGTTTCACGGTCTTTGACTTCGCGAATATCTTTAACAGGTTTAGCGGGTGAACCCACTGCTACTGTGTAGTCAGTCACATTTTTGGAAACCATACTACAAGCTCCTATCAAGCAATGTTGACCTATCACAACACCTGGTAGTAACAAACAATGCGTTGCTACAATTGAGTAATCCCCCACAGTTGGGCCTACACAAATCTCTGATGGAGGTGTTGGATCATTGGTAAATACCGTGTACGGATAAATCCAACAATAGTTACCTATCTTAGATTCATGCCCAATATGCACATTACTATGCATACGCACATAATCACCAAAGACAGAGTGGCCCTGAATATCGCTCAAGGTTCCTACACTACAATGCACTCCCATTACTGTTTTTTCACGAATAGTTACGCGATGACCTGTCTGGAGGCCTTCTCCAAACAGATTATCCGCATAAATTATCGTATGACTACGAATCAAAGAATTTGCCCCAATTATTGTTTTAGGGTTTTCGTAAGTGTCCGCGTGGTAATAGTAGTCATTCAGAGGCTCCCCTATCACACAATCATTGCAGATTATGGTGTTATCACCAATTTCCACATTGTCGTAAATGACAGTATTGTCACCTATTCTAACGTTCTTACCAATCTTGGCTGTGGGACTAATGCGTACATTAGCCCCGGTAAACTTGTCGAGCTTCATAATTATAATTATTTACCAACTATATAAACATAGTTCGTCGTAGCACTACCGCCAATATTCAGCATCATACCATTCTTAGCACCCTTCACCTGATAGCGTCCAGCCTGTCCGGTCACCTGCTTATACAAGTCCACAAACATTCTGGCACCAGAAGCACCAACTGGATGGCCGCAACCAATCAGACCACCAGAGGGATTGATGGGCTTGGCTCCTTCAAAGGCAATTACACCATTCTCCACAGCTTCACATTCCTTACCAGGTTCAGCAATACCAAAGGCTGAAATGGCGGCAAACTCAGAGCTGCTGAAGCAGTCGTGGGTTTCAAATACATCAATGTCATCCACAGTCAGTCCTGCACGTTTGTAAGCATCTAAGCAAGCCTGACGTGTCCATGGCAGTACATACTCACTATTGGCATTATCTGCAATCTTCTTATCAAAGAGCAGAGGTGCCGTACGGTGGCCATAACCCTTTACAAAGGCTTTGTCCTTCATGCCTTTCTCCTTGAGATACTTCTCTGAACAAAGCACTACCACAGCTGCACCATCAGTTACCTGTGAACAGTCGCTTACACCAAGCAGTCCGCCTACATTCGGGTTACTCTCCGTTCCACGATGTGTAGCCTCCTCATAGCTCATAAACCACTTGCGGGTCTGAGCCAGCGGATTGCGTTTGGCATTAGCGTAATTGATGCAACTAATCTTTGCCAGGGCATTCAGATAACGCTCCTGATCCAGTCCGTATTTCTCAATGGTGGCATCTGCCAGACGTCCAAAGAGCTTGGGGAAAGGTAGGTCAACGCCCTTACCTTCTTTCTCGTAGTAGGCAGCACGTCCCAGGATGTCACCACCCTTCTTGCTGTCCACACTCTTCATAATCTCCCAGCCCACTACAATGCACACGTCATACTCACCTGCCTCAATCTTAGTAATGGCTGCATCCAGTGCAACAGAGCTGGAGGCACAGGCGGCTTCGTAACGTGCACTCGGTACACCATAGAATGCGGGATTCACTTCCGTCAGGAAGGCTCCCAGGTGTCCTTGGCTGATGTATTGTTCTGCAATAAAGTTACCTACAAAAGCGGCCACACGGTTGTCTTTGTTCAGGGCTACCATTTCATCCATGGTGAAATTGGCATCCTTGAAACCGTCCTCAACAGCCTCTTTCAGCAGGGCAATCATGTTCTTGCCCTCTTTGGTCCAGTTGCGCTCAAAGTCAGTCTGAGCACCACCCAGTATATAAACTTTCTTTTCCATAGTGCTCACGTTTTATTTGGCTTTGAAATAAATGCGGTAATCGTATTTGCTCTTGATCTGCTCTCCAATGATGTGGTCAATATCCACATTGCTCAAGATGTCGGGATGCAAGCGTTCTTTCATCAATGCACCCAGGTCACAAACCTTGCTAAAGGCTTCCATCATAGCAAACGGAGGGCACCAGGTGAAACCGGTAGCCATCACATCATCTGCCACCCGCAGGTCATACCCCACGTGCTCTGCCGTATAGAGGGCATATACAATGTAGCGTAACAGGAACCGCAGGCAGATGTCCGCCTCCTGGCTCTTGTTGTTAATCAACACACGGAATGCCTCATCATAATCACCATCACGCAGGTGCTTTTTCATCTGCAGAGCAAACGGGAAGGTATATTTAATCTCGTCACGGTAGAGACCTAACTTGATGTCATACACCATCATACGCTTGTCACCACTGTCGTTCTTGATCAGTTTGTA
>JAEEGL011595944.1_pt1 | contig 17207 bp, 20 predicted proteins | sample 9134231 | NCBI WGS metagenome assembly JAEEGL01 (sample SAMN16246548, study PRJNA631951) | gut metagenome | biome: gut microbiome; feature: rumen; material: fiber-attached | host: Bos | place: Iran: Karaj | collected 2018-10
CTTTCTTTTGTAGTGCCGCATTGATCAAAGCTATAACTTCTTCCTGAGACTCTTTAACTTTCCAGTGACCATCTATATGTCTAATGACTGTATATGGTCTCCCTTTGTCATATTCATCTTTATCTGTGAATATACCAATGATATAATTTGGATTTACTGTTAATTTTTCATATCCTGATCCCGTATTCCTAAATGTTAATGTTATGAACATGTCTTACTCCCAAAGCCGGCGCGATATTTTAAAAAGCTTGTCTGGATGTATCTCTTCAAAATAATTATATGTTTCTTCTTCGTTATCGAAGAATTTTACGATCAAAACTCTTGAATATGTTTCACTATCATAAGAGCATTTGCCAATAACTTTGCATACATTTACAGTTCCACGTTTAATTACGTAATCGTTTTTAACGATATCAGATGTGTCGCTATACATTGTTTTAAAGTTTCTTGTAATGCCGGGATAATCCCGTAACCAATATATATTGCTGTTTGCGTTATGAATCCACGGATATTGAACGAATACTCCATTTTCGAAAGTTAATAAATGTTTATCTTCCGGCCTGATATATAATGCGTGTCCCTCGATAATCTGGGGATAATTATTGCTTGATGCTTCTTCTCTTGTAAAAATTGGCTGATAAGATTCGTTTATATATCTTGCATCAGGAATATGAGATTTATCTTTGCAAGCATATATTGCTCTTATCGTATCTACTTTATCTGATATGCCTAAAGAGATACAGTTCCTGATCTCTATGAGATCTCCATATTTTCTTGCCATATATTATTCCTTTCTAAAGTCAATGTGGGTACCCCTTGACTATTATGTTCCGCATATACTGCGGCCATGAAGAATTTAAAAACTGGTAATTACGATTATCAAAAAGTCTACTAAAATGCTGTTGTGATCAAGCAAAAAAGTCAAGAAGACCTGGTCTCACCAGAAAATTTTAGTCATTCAGACACATTTTTGGAAAATCGAAATCCCTTTCCATACCCTCTCTGTTCTTTTTCTGTTCTCTACACGTATATATACGCTTTAGAGTACCTGTATGTATTGATTATATACAGAACATAAGTGTAATGTCAAGTACTATTAACCAGTATATTTAAGGTGCGCTCGTGAGCAGTCATCGGGGTGGTTTAAAAAATGGTCAAGTGTAAACACCCAGTCCTTTGTTAAAAGACAAATGTCTACACCTGACGGAGTTTTCATAAAAAATACTAAAAATCTCCTTAGTGCCAGAGATCCGGTTTTTCAAAAAAGGTTTACACTTTTTGCAAAAAATGCTATGCAACATCTTTTTTAGGTCTCCAGATCTTACCGGTACCATTATCCCGTACGAACAGGGTCTTACATACGGCGCTCAATACTCCGTCTTCCGTTTTAATTTCGGCGCCGGCCGTATTGACAGCCTTCTGTTTAGCTTCTTCCAGGGTCTCTGCTTCTACTTCTACGTCTTTTTGCACTGTATAAGACAGCGTGATCACAAATTTTCTCTTTTTATCCATAGCTTCTCCTCTCTTTTAATGGACATTTGTCTTTTTACACGAGACAAAGGGTGTTTTTAGACATTTTTAACCCTAAAGCCACGCCCGTTTTTGCTAAAAACTGCCAAAAAACGTCTTAAAATACCATGTCAAAAACATAAAATCGCATTCCGTGGATTTTCAGCTTTACACTTTTCTTAAAAGTTCACAAAGTTCACAATTCGTGAAACTCAAAATCTACGGAATGCTTTTCTCTTTCCCGCCCGCCTTAAAGCCCCATTTCAACCGGTTCAAGCCGCGAAGCGGCAAGCGAACTAACGATAGAAGGGGAAAGTGCAAGAGGGCGAAGCCGAAGTTTGCACTACGAAGCAGCCTTGGTTCGCCGTTAAGGCGCTCGTATTTTACCTTATACTTATCACCGATGACTGTTAACGAGCGCGCTCTTACTTTAACAAGAAATAATAAGCCAAGCCGCAGACCTTTTTAAAAGATCTTCGGCTTGGCTTTGCTTCTCGTTCGGTGCATTACGCTTACCTTTTCAAGGTGCGCTCGGCTCTCAGACCGGGCCTCAAAAATTTCGGCCCGGATCACAGAGCCATGCCACATTCGTTCCATGGCGCGCTCGAATGCTCTCGCGCGCCGTAACGTGTTGATCGGATCATACATGAAGCGTGACCCCTTTCACGTTTAAAACGTGGTTTGGCACTTTTTATTCACTGCATGACAAGCTAACCTGACGGTCAACACGTCTACAGTGAATAAAAAATGCCAACACGTCCAAAGGAACGCATTGGCATATAGTACAGCTATCAGCTGATTTTAAAAACAGAGGGCTTTTTCGAAAGCTTCGCTTTCAGCAACGCAAAGTTGTTTTTTACCTGATTACACTCTGCGTTATTGCTGATGTCGCTTACAGCACGCATGCCCTGTTCAACCAGATTATTAAAAACACTTGCTCCCGCCTGTGCAGTTGCTTTAACAGCAATACGACCTACGCCAGCAGCAGTTTTAACAGCTACGCCTGTCAAAGGTACGAAAATACCGGTTACGGCGGTATCAGCTACGTCAGTAGTGAATTCAGCCACGGTATCCATTCCGCCTTTAATTGCGTCCACTACGGAACTGCCAGCATTGGCAAAAGCTTCGGCTAACGCTTTTTCCTGTTCGGGCGTTAAGTCCGCCGTGATAGTGGTTAAACCTGTATTAGCGTCATTGGTAACTGCGGTCGGCAGAATATTCTGCCCTACCAGTTCAGCAACGACGTTCTTTGCTTGTGCAGTAGCCACGGTAATATTTTTCACTGCCATAATAAGGCTCCTTTCTCTTAAATAATAGCAACACCATTAAAAGTTGGGGTGACGGTATAAAACCGCCACCCACTATATAATGGCTTATGCAGCCAGACCAGCGACATCGCCTTTCTGCGTAGTGGTCGCTTTTTCCGGATCGGGGCACTTCTTCCAGTTCTTGGACACAACGTCTTCCAACTTGGAAGTTTTATCCGCATTCAGCGTGCGTTTCAGCACGTAAATCGGATATTTTTCGGAACCGCGTGCCATCTTAATAATGACGGCACCCTTGCGGGCGAATTCCGGCCAGTTGCGGACAGTTACTTCCCGTTTGATTCCGTTTTCGTCTGCTACCATGGTTTTACCGCCTTCGAAATCGGCGACGGTGCCATTGGCAATCTTCAGACCGGCGGGCACTACCAATTCAATATAGTTGGCAAGACCAACGTCAATGAACCGGATAGAGCATTTCTTCTCCAGTGCTTTGTCCAGTGTATCGGACATATAAACGATAGCGTTTTTGTCCGCTTCGCTGTGCCACGGCTGGAAGCACAGGCTCACGTCAAAGGGCATACCGGATTCCCTTGCCTGTTTTTTGTACTTCGCCATTTCCCTGTATTTCAGAGTTACGCCCTGAAGCAGAGTGTGGATGTTGATGTTGCCTACGAAGCCGGCGTCCAGCATGGCATTCACAACGTCACATTCACGGTTAATCAGCGTAGTGGACAGGGATGTTTCCCGCGGGTTGAAGAACGGTTTGGCTTCTTCCAGAGCAATCTGCTCGGCGGTCATCTTCGCCTTGTTCTCTTCGCTGATTTCGCCCATGTTATAGGCTTCCTTTTTGGCGTCGTCCGCCCGATAAGCGGTCAATGCGATTTTGCCCTGAACGTCGTCGATGCTACCTTTACCTACTGCTACGATTTCTAATCTCTTTGCCATTTTTCATTTCTCCTTTCGTGCTCCAGCTATTTTTCCTGTAAATGCTGGGCTTTTTAAAATATTTTTTATTTATTCCAACGGGTTGGCTACCCGCCAAAATCAAAACTTAACAGGTGCAAATATAATTATCAATGCTACAACCGTCCAAATAGCTGGGCTCAATAATGCAACAAGATAACTCATACTATTTCTCCTTTCAAAAAAATTAAAAAGTAAATTTACAGGCTAAACTAAAAATTGAAAGAAGGAAGTAGGAACCCAAAAAGGCGAAGCCGAAGTCTGCCGTTTAATAACTCATTTAGAGGCACTTGCAATGCCTGTTACTAAACTGAATATACAAGCCAATACAAAACATACTGCGATAAATCCCAGTATGTATGGTAAGCATGCAATCACAACTCCGATTAACGCCAGTTCTACAGCAATTGTCACTAATGTGGTCATGTGAAACACCTCCGCAACCACTTGAATATCCTCCATGTTCCACCCAAGATTAATCCTAATACGTGAAACATAAGGACGACGGTAGCGTATACGCATACGCTAACCGCCTCGGCAGTAATGAAGCAGTATTTGCTCATGGCTACCTCCTATTCGTAGTACCACGATGTGCCGATGGTAGTCCCATTGATTTTGCCAGATTCGCATTCGATGTATGTGAAACTGACGTTCCGGCATTTGCCGAAATCAACGTTGACCTTATCGGCTTCTTCTTTGTTCGGAAACACGCCAATAAAGATATAGGCGTCGTTTAAGCAGTAGCTATCGTTCGGTTTTCTTCTGTCTACTTTTGCAATTTTTGCTATCACGTTGCACCTCCTGTCAAAATTAAAGTAGTCCCTACTTAACCGTGAGGGACTGCTAACGTACGGTTCACTTATAGAGCGGATACCGCATAACGCTCATTTTCTATCTGAACAATCCGCAGACTGTTACAGTTAAAGGAGGGGAGTAGCTTTTTAGCTTGTCGCAAGGATTGCCGCCACTCCGGAACCTCGGCGTAAAAACGCCTACATGTCTTGTATCGATACCCGACCGCCCACCGGGCTTTCACCGGACCGCTTTACGGCTGTCATCGGATACCGATACAAGGGCCCCTCTTTACGGTTTGATGGTGGGGGCCAGACCTAAATAAAAGTTAGAAGTACGAACAAACAGTCAAAACGAGACTGAAAAGAAAAATGCGGGAGTAGAAGCTCCCAAAAAGGCGAAGCCGAAGTTTGCCGTTTAAAATCCCGTATAATAACGGTTATGGTTAGGCAGTAGCTTCCTTACATAATTTCTGACGGAATTTTTCGGCATGAATTTTATCCAGCCGTTCGACTACTCTCATCAGATTCATGCAGCTTGTAATTCTCAAGCTTCCAGTATCTAATGCAATGTCTCCGGAAAATTCCAGATGGATTTTGCAAGGCTTCATGGAAAGGTCGTTTTCCTGTTTTCCTTCTTCGTTGGTATGCCACAACATGGGCCATTCTTTGTCCACGTTGATGTCGGCGGTAAACTGCTGATTTTTCAGTTCAATTTTCATGCTGCAACCTCTCTTTCCTCTTCAGCCGCGATATAGTTTAAAAACTGAGTTACGGAGTCTATGGTTTCGGCTTCTGCAGTAATAACCAGATCGCCGGAACTTTTAAAAGAACCATTTGCGTATTCATCGACAAAGGTTCCATTAAAAACGATATTTTTAAACTCTAACGTAACAGGTTTCTTTTCCGGCATTTACGCCACCTCGCTTTCTTCAATCGGATAGGCGTCCAGTTCAAACAGAGCCTTATCCATGATATTGTAAATATTCTCCTGAACCTTTTCGGCTTCGGCATATTCGCTGGAAGCTTTCAGGACTTCGACACGGTTCTGAAGGGCAATGATTTTACTGGCAGTAGCCAGTTCTATGTTGTACCAACCGCCCTCTGATTTGATAAAAACAGGTTTAAACATATTTATCACGCTGCCTTTCTTTTAATAATCATACTTTCACTGGCATATAACTCATTCCAGTTGGGCTTTTCTTCCACGATTAAGCCGGCAGAAATGCCTTCACGTACCCGTTCAATGTATTCGGACATGAGAGATGTGAATAACAGGGCATTTCTTACATAGCCTTTTGTCTTGTCATGGATTTCTGTCTCCAATAAGTTACTGATTCTCTTGTCCAGCGTCTGCAAAACAGATGCCACAGTTCCTGTAGCAATGTAATTGTGTCTCATTAAAGCAAAACGATACACCATAACAACTACCTCCTTAATTAAAATTTTAAAAGTAGGAGTACAAGCCATACAAACAGGCTATATGGGAATACTCCCAAAAAGGCGAAGCCGAAGTACTCGAAAGGCTCGGCTTCCACAGGGGAAACAGTGAGACAGGCAGAACGAAAAGCTTCCGGGAGACAGGTCGAACGAAAAGCTTCGAAACCTGTCTTCCGGATTATGCTACCGTAAAAGTTGTTACGTCGTAACAAGAAGTACCCGGAGGGAAACGAGTACCCGGAGGGCGCTCAGTCTTTAATGGTCCGGATCTCCAAGGTATCAGGATCAATCCTGACTACAGGAATGTGCTTCTTACGGGCATATGATACGGCATTGAATGTGCCACCATGAGTATTGCCGTTCCAAATCGCGATCACAACGCTTGCATGATCTATCATGTACTCGTTGCGCGCTTGCATGCACCGTGGCGTATATGGTCCGTCTGTGACCACAACTGTCTCATCAGCTGCGCTCAGAATCTCCCTGTACAACTTTCTGCTCGTTTCGAACCATTTACAGTCCTGTCCCTGACACGGGACTGAAGCAATCAGTCTTCCTTTCACATCATCTTTAATGGAAAGGAATTTCAGGGCCATAGCCTGATCAACTCCGAGCGCCATTCCGTCGTACAACGTAACGGCGCCGTGCTTGTTATAAATGGCTTTAACCACTTTTTCAAACGCGACGCCCAGTGCTTGCCATGCTGCATTATTGTAGTTATATCCATAAATACTGGATAATGCGGCCGGTCTGTGCCCGGTTAAAGCAATGGAAATACTTTTTACGCTGTTCTTGGAACTGATCTCATCCCGGATGATCATCAACAGTTTACCGAGTTTGTTTTCACCAACACCATGAGACACACCCCAATAAATATCGCCCCAGTTGTTTTCTTCGACGATATCCTGAGGACATGTGGCTATTAATTTCCTGGCCAGTTCGGAATCTGCAAACTTAACCTTCAGTATGTTATACATAACTCCGGTCTTGTTTTCTTCCCAGTTCTCAACCAGTTTTACTTTGCGGCCGAGCCGTTTAGCGGCAAAACCGTCCAGCTTTTCAAATTCGCCAGCGCGTTCCGGACATTTCTGTGCCTGAAAAGCACTTTCGACACAACCGAATACATGTCCGTTATATTCGATTGCGCAAGGGAACATGTTACTTAAAAACCAGTACTGATCACGGAAAAGCATTTATATCTCTCCTCTCTTGAATAAAAAGATCCTCCTGTGATATAATCACCACAGGAGGATAACGCAAGTTAAGCTGCTAAGTTCGTTAATGCAGTTGGATCCGAATTAACTTTCTTCGCAGCGGTGCAGAGATGGCCGACCAGATAGACAATGTCCATCTTGCCGTCATCACCTCCACGGATTCCCATCTCGGTCAGGTCAATATCAATCTGTTTGTTCCACAGATGATACTGATAATAAGCCTTACCAGATGGTACCCGGATACCAGCCAACGGCTTTCCATTAGCAGTTAAATGCAAATATGCACCTTTGTTGTCTTTATAGCTGTAGACAACTTTGTCACCTATTGCATATTCAATCTTGAAAATGGAGCCGTTGGCTCTTTCCTTTTCGATCTCATCCAGCAATACTTCGCCAGACAGATGGTCGTTCTTCAGTTCGATAAGAACACAATTCTCATCTTCTTCGACCGACGGAATCATGTCACGGACGGATTGCCGCACTACGGGATTACCTTCCCGGCTGAGTTCCAGCCTGAATGTACCATTGATCGGAGATTCTGCATAGAATCCGGTCTCTTTAGAGAAACCATCTACGAACGTGATCTCCTGTCCAAATTCGGCATAGCCGCCTTTGAACTTGTACACGCGGTTGGTGAACATTTTATCAGGACAGAACCGATCTACGTAGAACTTTGCCAGTTCCGGTACGAATGACAGATAATAGCTGTTAGATTCAGCCTTACCAGTCTTTTTGTTCGTATACCAGGAAGCAGCACGAACTTCATAAATCAGACTATCCATCGACAAACGGCTGTGCTTTCTCATAATGTTACGAGTCATCGCAGCCAATGCTAACTTCATCGTCTTTCTGTCGCCAACATTACGATCCATAATATCGGCAAACTGAGTCGACAAGAAAGTCAGCGTATTATGAAGGTACTCGTCCTGAGACTGATATGTTCCAAACACATCTGTCACACTGACTTGTAACGCAGCTGTCAGCTTTTCATGTGCATATTCCAGCACATTATTGCGCAGCTCCGTCAATTCGTCTTCGAATACCAACACCGGATGTTCCGGATCTGTTTCGTCCATCTTCAAAGGACAGTTGAAATACTTATAGTATTCACTACCTTTTTCGATTTCACCTTCGGTGCCACGGATCGAATAGATTAACGGTTTCAGTTCAGAAGAACTTCCGTTAACCATAGAGATCTTTCCGTAGTCATCTACGGCAACAGCTCCAGAACGAATACGGGATTGAATGGTTTCCAGGAACGGAACGATAACCTTATCCCCTGTCTTCGCGGCGTCGATGACGTCGTTCATACATTTGGAGATAATTACGTTCAGATCCTTAAGCATGTTGATGACTTCTTCGCGCGTATTTCCACAGGTCGCGACCGCTTTGATAAAATCTTCAGCATAGGTTGCTTCAAATCCTTCAAAGTTTACGTCTCCCTTATACTTACGCTTATAGTCACCTTTGACTACTTTCCAGATAAAATCTTTGACTTCTGGACGGAACATGTTCCGCACATAAATTGCGACTTTACCGGTTTCGTCTTTAATAACTCTGTTCAGCATTCCAAGCACGGTTACATTATAACCGGCAAGGGTGCCGATAGATGGATTTACGGTGCCGCCACCGATCCCATACTGATACCTAAAGGAACCAGGAATGAGATCGTAGCCGAACTGGAACTTATCAGCAGAAGCATTATGGCCGCCGTACAAAACATAATACAACGGTAAATCCAATGCTGCTTCCACAAGAGCTTCTTCCCAGATCAGAGTAATCGAATCACCGTCAAAATCCGCGCCACTGAAATACGCAGCAACAAATTCATAGGTAGATCCGATCATGCAGATGCCCGGCATAATGAATTCAATCATTAAACGCAGAGCTTCCTTCTCGTCTTCTGGTACGTCGCTTCCATCTTCCCGTTTCAGAATATCGATTCGAGAGAATAACTCTTTCTTATCGACAAACTTCACAGGCAGATGTTCGCCTCTTCCACATAATGGATGACGGAACGCAACGGCATAAATTAAGCCTTTGCTACTTTTGATCGTCGGAGAATACATTTCGTCGTAGTTCAGGAGACGAGCTCCAAACCAACCGGCAAGATCGCCAACAATCTTGAAGTTTCCGCCCTTTACGCGGAAGTTAAACCTGTTGCAAGTTTTGTTCATGGCATCAATCATACCCTTATACTGAACGCGACGGATACTTGCATCCATCTGGTCAATATTCGGGATAACCGCTGACAGAACATCACTTGCAAATGTTGCATTAGAGATGTCTTTGCTGGTTTCATCATATTCCCAGCCGTCATCCAACACGTCGGTATCGCCCATTTTCTTTGCCAGAATATGGTCGATAGTGGACTGGCCCAGCTTCGTGAATACAGGAACGAAATTTTTCATAAACTGCATCACGTTGCAGATTTGCCTGGATGTTACGGCATGTCCCTTCGGAGCAACCGGAATATCCATGAGGCAATACTCCAGTTCCTGAGACAGATCGAACATGCATTTCACGTTCGTACTGTCTCCGAAGTAATCGATCTCGTCCAGGTTGCCGCAGTAAAGGATATAACCATCATACTTACCGCAACCAAGAGCTTCGATCTTGGGATTCTTTTCGATGTCTGTGGCTTGGACCATCGTAGGATCTACTTTTACATAGCCCTTCGCGATGCCGCGTTCAATTAAAGAATCCATAATCTTGCGCATTACCTTACGAAGATCTACCAGATTGAATCCCTTAACGGCACCAAAGCGGCCCTGGTTGCAAAACTTAGCGCATTCACGCAAAGACAGATCAAAGCCCATGGCTTTTAATACTGCCTGTACGAATTCTGCACTGATAAAGCCCTGGCCGTCATGGAAAACAGATCCAAATGCCTTCAGATCGCCCTGGAACCATGCAAAGTTCTTCATGATACCAAACTTTGCTGACCCAGTCATCATCAGACTTAACCGAGAGATCTTCTTCATTGCCTTTTCCGCCGGCAGCTGCTGTTTATAATAAGCAGTCTGCATGATTTCAAAAGCTCCGCAAGATCCACGATTGACCATAGCAATCAATTCATCCCGTGACCGTTTAGTTACGTTCACATAAAGAATTGTCTGTGTTCTGGTCATGGATGGACTTTCGAAGAACGGTTCATAGACCTGAACTGCACCTTTTTCGATGCCGTTCTGGATATTCTCCATGGACATATCAGGCCTGAATTGTTCTTCTTTTTTGCCGGTTGCCGGATTATAAATCCAACGAGACCGTTGTCCGAAGAAACGAACTTTAAGTCCTTCTCCAGTCATAGTCTCGTAGCCGATTGCAATCCCATTATCAAATACTTTACTACGCATCACATAGACACGTTTCAGCATCTGATCGGCATGCGGCATCATGGCTTTATCTCTGGCATTGATTTGGATCGTCATGAAGAAGTCGGATCCTTTTTCAAAATACCGAGAACCGCCGCTCTTGGTCTGAAGCAGCGTTTTACCTTGATATACGTTCAGCATACGCACCGTAGAACCTTCGTCCATACGGTCAACGTTATACTTAACAGATTCGAACGGTTTTCCGTCTTTCTTCCTAATACCAGCGTACATGATAACTTGCTGATAATAGAAGTAGTCCCGGTTATAAGCACGGGACTTAGAAACCATTCGGATTTCAGGACGCGAAGACATCTTTATCTTGGTTGAAGTAATTAACTTCGCCTTATAGATGTCGTTCATGATAGCACCGAAGTCACCGGTCTCGTCTGTATACATACTGTCTTTTACAGTGACTTTGCCACCTAATTTGACGATATAATATACTTCATTAGTCGGATCAACTTCGATACCTACGATTTCAGTGCACGGATACTGGCGAAGAATATTCACCAGTTTTTCATAATGCCCGCTGTACACACGGACGGACATTACGGTGCCGGAATACTCCGACACTGTCATGGAATACGGCAACGCATTCTCATGGCTTTCCGGATGATCTTTTAAATACTGTTCGGAAATCTCCATAACAGCATCTAAGACTTTCCGGTTGCGTTTTGATTCTGACAGTGCGAAAACACGCTTAACTACTGGATGTAGTCTCGTGGCCTCCATCATTTCAATTTCTTCCCATGTCCATTTGCTGTAGAACAGCATAAACACGGAATAGAAACACAGTGAATATAAGCCCATGGCTTTTACCTCCTTATAATCTTATAAATAATCTGGAGACTGTTATTTACCTCCTTTCTGTCCCCAGGTATTAATAGATGCATTTGCAATAGGTTCCAGATCCATTGCTTTAAGTTTTGCAATGATGCAGTTGAGAATAGAAGCATTCTTCTTCTCTTCTGCAGTCTGAACTTTCTGTCCGTCAACAATAGAATAGCTGCGCATCTGGACAATCCTTTTCAATGCCTTGTCGTATTTTTCGGCCTTGAGCTCTTCGTACGGTTTACCAGTCTTAGGATTGATACCCCAGCTGAACTTAACGGCCGGTTTGCTGTCGTCTTTCATGCGGATATCGCCGCGGATATAACTTGCATAAATTCGGCTGGCATTAATCCGCATAGAGATGTTTTTATCTCCAATCGTAATAACGATGTCATCCTTCTTGGAAGGAGCTACATTGCTCTTGGTGCAAGAAGAAACGGTTGCTTCTGTAACCTGTTTTTTCTCTTTTGCAGCAGCCTTTTCGACTTCTTTCCGGGACACAATCATAGCCCGGTAAATGTCGTTTTCAACGGCCGGGTCAAACAGCATACCCAGAACTTCTTCGGGACTGGGCGGATAAATATCTTTCCGCTCTTCCCATTTGGTGTGTTTTGCCTTTTCTTTAGCAGCGATACGATTGCCAATTGCCAGAAGCTGCCACCGCTTGATATCTTCCGGTTTAACGTTGAATTTGTCCAGAGGGACACCAACGTTAATTGCAGTTTCCTTAACGGAATCGTTGGCCAGGTTTTGCAGCGCCGGATGCGCTATAATACCAACGCCAGCGGCAACACTTTTGTTCATTACAGCAGCTGCCTGATTGCTGAAAGGAACAAATCCAGTCGGAATAACTACATGGGTTTCTTCCTCAATACCACTTACCTGGCATTCATCTGCCAGATGCTCTTCAGCTTCAACATCGATTTGCTCATCTTTCTGTCCAAACGTAGAGACGAGCCGGAAAGATTTTGCTATGCCTTCTTTAGAGACATGCATGATGATCTGATTCGCACCCAGATTAAACAGCTTAACCAAGCGAGAACGCAGAGCCTCACCATTAACGGTTAATTGACCTTCACGAATCCAGCTGTTAATGGCATTGATAAACTGGTCTTCCGGTTCCAGCATGAAATCAACAGAATCCAGCTCGCCCTTTAAAAAGGCATTGGTTTCCTTCTGAATATAATCCTCTAACAAATGGATCACTCCACCAAACTTGTTTTCGTCACGGTTTTGACGGAATGCCTTGACCATGTTACGCGCCAGCCAGTCATCAGTAGGATGAGTTTTACGTTCATGAAGAAGTCTGTAATACTTCAATGACAGCATATAGAAGTCCATTACAGCGTCTTCCAGTTTGGGGAACGCGAATTTTACGTTCGCCCAGGTGCATACCTGGCGGATCTGCTTCGCAGTTTCATCGGAAACCATCAACCCAGCATTTGCCAATACGTTTACTACAACAGTGTACAGTGCTACTAATTTTGCCATTTTCTTTTCCTCCTTTTTAATTTATTTTTGAATGGCAATGAGCGCGCTTCAAGTCACGCTCGGATCTCTGTTCCTACATAAAAAATGAAAAACAGAGAAAAATAGAGAAGGAACCAATTGTCCTTCTTTCTACCTATTCTCATAAAGACAATAGATAGAAAGAAAAACGGCCCGCTACCATATAGGCAGCGGGCAAAAGCTAATTAAAACGGGCACTTTTCATTTGAGCACATTGAAGCGTCCAGATCGACCATGTCGTCGTTAATTGCCTGATCTAAAACATCCATTGCTCTTTCATATGATTCCTGATTTAAATTCTGATCTTTTGGCGCCATGGCGTCCATTTCTTGCCGGATGCTTTCTCTTTCGCAAACCTGGTTCATCAGATCGCGTAATATCATTAACTTACCGTATGGTTCATTCGGAAAATTGTCGATAGTATCAATTTTATCAATCCATTCCGGTACGTTATATCCGTATTTCATTGCTTTAACACAATGCCGGGTAAACATACTGTCGTCGATAGCCTCCGATTCATAAAGGCGAAAACGCAGCTTTAACTCCAATAGTTTTACCGAAATAATTGCTTTTGCTAATTGCTCTTCAAAATCTTCTGCTAACCGAAGATTTTCTTCTGCGCCGATGATATCTTCATCGCTTCCAGATTGAGCCCTATGGGATTCATCGTGATAATATTCTGTTTCACGATTTGCCTTTTTATACAGCTCCATCAATTCAACATTTAATACAGACATTTTATGTCTCCTTTCTGCCCATATCAGCCGACGCCAGCTATAAATATTTTTAAGATGGCTATTTATACAAAAGCGCCGCCATCTTATAATAGGCGCTTTAAAGCTTACTTCCGGATATTTTTAATGACTATTGTTTCCGGCAAGCAATAATCATATGCCATTGCTTTGATCAATTCTGCAATGGCCAGAGTCTTAATATTGCAGCAGACATCAAGATCTACTGCTGTCTGACCTACTTCTGTCTGATTTTCATCAAACAGAGTTGTTTCAGATTTAATTTCGATATGGGCTTTATCGCCCATACGATTGGCACTTGCCTGAGCGTTTTCATAGAAGCTTTCGCCTTCCATGTAGCCGCGAGCGAGTGCTTCTTTCTCGTTTCCAAATACAGTAATTTCCAACTTCATGATATAATCCCTCCCGTTTTTATTAAAATAAGTTTTGTGCCTTAAACTGATTAGGCACTTTATTCTCGTCAACAATTATCGGTTTTGCCGTAATTGTGCGAGCGTTGACGAATGGTCTCGCACAATACGGTTTATTGATATCGCCATCGAGATAACCATAAAAATGGCTATACTCTCGCGCAGCCTTAATAATTTCCTTTTCAGCTGCGCTGCGGCTCTGAGACAGAGTATAATAAACAAACCGCCTCGGCACCCTGTTGACCGAGACGATATTTACCATGTACCAGTTCATGTACTTACCTCCAATGATTTAACACATATTCAATTGTTATTAGTGTTTCATTGGGTAAATTTTTCATTCTTTCTTCCCAGTCATGCAAAAGTCTTCTTTCGATATGCAGACTGCGTAGAAATGTCGCGGCAGATTGTCCATTCGGACTTATATAAACAACTAAATCAACAGGTTTTCCTGTTTTTCTGTTGTCTTTGACGTTACGAATACGAAATTGCATATTACATTTCCATGTTCCGTTGGAAATTCTTGCATCAATTCCGTTTTCAATCTTGTCGCCGCGATAAGTAATGCAAAGCGGTAAATCGAGTAAGCCAAAGATATACGCAACGGCGATTAATAACTTGTCATTGCCAAAAACTTCGCATCTTGGAACAGTTGTTAAGAAATGTATCCAAGATTGTTTGTGCCGACCATAATATTCGGCTCTTTGCATATGATATGCAATTGCCCACGGATCTCTTCCACCTTGTACATAACGCAATGCTCTTTTTTCACTATCGTTCATCTTATTCCTCCCCTTGCTTTAATAAGCAAGAAATGATAGAATAAGACTGAGCTTGGGTTGGGGAACTTCAGCTCAGTCTTATTCTCTTTGCGGTCTGATATTGAGAGTATCGGGCCGCATTTAGTTTCGCGAAAGAATCTACGATAAGATTCTTGCCTTGGCGTGTGACTTTTTAACGAGAGCTACATTAAGCCCTTATTCTCGGTCGCCTTTGTTATTAAAAGACGAACAAGAATAAAAGCTTATAAAAAAACTCCTGGGAGCGTTGCTTCGGACTACTCCCAGGAGAAAAAAGAAGAATTTACAGCTTCCCCTACTCTATGTTATAATGAAGCACAGAGCAGAGGAGCTACATCTTCTTTTTTATTTTGCCAGCGTGGCTGCCGCCCATACCATGGGTACTAATACTACCCACAGTACAGCACCCATAGCCACATGCCGTCTGTTCATATGGACGGGAGTATTCCGTACCATATCGCGGATAGCAGCGGCCATGGTAATAACAACAGCAGCCAGGATCATAATGATGTTGCGGATCATCATGTATCCCTCCACTGAACTACGCGTCCCGACTACGACGCGCGCTACATATATTTAAAGAGGTTGTAGCTACCTCTGTTTGGTTTACAGGATAACGATATATCCTTATATGTACCTACCTTGCATAAGATAGATACATATAAAGAGCCAGTTATTTATATAGCGCCACTGGCAAGGCGCAAGAATTAGATAATAATCGCATAAGGATCGTTATCTAATTCTTCTTGCTCTCTCAGCTTCTTAAGCCAGAGAGCTCTTTCTCTCTGTTCTTTCATCTGCCGATACCAGGCGTGATCTCTTATAGGGGCGTAATCGCCAGTATAATTATTCATAATGATCTCGCCGTCTCTGTTTTTATAAGCCATAGTGATACCTCCTATCACTAATACCAGGTCTTTCGTTGCCCCTACGTGATAACTACCAAGTTATCATTTCTACTCACCATCCACACCACGCAGATGATGAGTAGAATGACTACTTGTTAGAACGGAAGCTCATCCTCCTTTACAGGAAGACCGATATGGGAACCAAACGGTTCTTCTGTCGGTTCGTATTCGGAATATTTGTCTGCTAAATACTCGTCATACGAGTCATAGCATACACCATTCCATACAATCTGACCTTCGTTGTTTACGTAGCTTTCATTGTTTATCATGATTTTCCTCCTCATGATTTTTATCTTTTGAATCAGTTTCAGTGCAACGATATGCACCGGAAGTCAACGATACGGGGGCTTGATTGCGTGCCCGCAAGGTTGGTACTTCATATAGGTCCCCCTCCAAAATTTTTATATTTTTTATTTTCTATATAGCTTTTTTACAAGAAGTCTCATAAAATAACTCATACTTTAATACCGGAAACTTTATGTTCCGGTATTTTTTTATGCGTAAAATAAAAACGCGATTCTAAAATCGCGTAATCCTAAAAAATTTTTATAAGATTTAACTTTATATAAGGAAATTTATGCAAATATATTTGCATAAATAATAAAAAATAATCTCCACGTAATAATCCGCCAAAGAATAGCCAGGAGGATTTATACATGGAGATTAATATTACAAAGTTAGTATTGACTATAGAAAGATACTATACAGAGCACGAAGAACTATTAAAGTATATTCCAACGGACCAATTCTGTGAAGATACAGGAATAAAAAGATCTACGTTTAAACCATGGGGTGGTTTTAAGAAATTCTATACAGAATATACGAATTTTAAATGTCTTCGAAATCGGCGCGCAATAATTTTATTAATTAAACAAATGAAAGCTATTGAAAAAGAATACGGATACGCAAGTATGAATCTATATATTCAATTGCATAATAGAGGACATTTACATCATGACACATTGGTTCGATGGTTTGGATCTCTAATTAAAACTAGATATACAATTGATATGGAAGTATCTGATCTTTGTTTTCATTGGTGTTTTGATCACACAGAAGAAGAATATAGAACTTATTTTTCAAAAATACAAAAAGAATGTGGATATATATCTGAAAGTCTTGTAAATGCAACAAAAGGTATTACAATGAAAGCAATTAAAAACTGTTTTCATTCTCTGGAAAATGCTTGTAAACAATTAGGATTTATATATAGAGCAGATCCGATAAAAAAAAGTAAATTGCAGCAAAAAGCAGAAGCAATATTTCAAGAGTTTACTGGATTATCTTTTATGATTGAAAAGACATGGAAATGGTTAGTTTATAAAAAAAATATGCGTGTCGATATATATTGTCCAGCCATGAATTTAGCTATAGAAGTTGATGGTGTACAGCATTATGAACAAATCGATTATTTCCATAAAACATCAGAGAAATTTTGGGA
>JAEEGL013912340.1_pt1 | contig 17207 bp, 13 predicted proteins | sample 9134231 | NCBI WGS metagenome assembly JAEEGL01 (sample SAMN16246548, study PRJNA631951) | gut metagenome | biome: gut microbiome; feature: rumen; material: fiber-attached | host: Bos | place: Iran: Karaj | collected 2018-10
CGCCCCGCGGGGCGGCTCTTCTTATTCTATTTGCTCTATTTGCGGCGTCTTCTCTCGTGACCGCCGAACTCGGGCGAATGCGTCCTTTGTTTTACGACGTACAGGCTCGCGTCCGCAGCGGCTATGAGCTCGTAGAGCTCATCGTTGTTTTGAGGATCGCCTTCAGCGTGGCCGATGCTGAGAAGGATCACGTTTCCGGGCGCGGCGTCGACGGTGAACGTGTAGACGTCTTCCTCCTTCTCCTCTTCCTTTGTCGTCAGCACGAGGAACTCGTCGCCTCCGAAGCGGTAGCACAGGCCCTTGGGGAACATCGTCTTTATCCTCTTCGAGGTCTCCTTGAGGACCTCGTCGCCGGCGATATGGCCGAAGTTGTCGTTTATCTCCTTGAAATAGTTTATGTCGATCATGTACGCGAGGACGTGCTTTCCCGCGAGCAGCTTTATGTCTTCGTTAAGCGCGTGGCGGTTGCGCAGCCCTGTAAGGGCGTCGTGCACGTTCGTGTATTCCAGAAGGTCGTTGCTCTTCTGCAGCATGATGGCGTGATTGCCGTCCCTGATCTGTGAATGGTAGCTGACTATCATGCCCGCGACCGATACGAAAATAAGAACTATATAGTTGAACGCGTTGATGCCCGCGGCGCCGTCTATGGAGTACAGAACGGCGTACAGCAGGGAATATGTTATCAGGATCAGAAGAGTGCTGATCCAGGGCCGGAGCAGCATGAAGCACACGAGGAGGATCTCGACGGCGTAAAACGTCAGGAGCTGCTCTCCGCGGCTGTACTGGCGGTACGATACCCATATCGCCCAAAGAGACAGTACGACGAAGCAGCAGATCTTGAACACCATGACGGCGTTGTGGGAAAGCTGCTGTTTTCTGAGCATCAGCCCGGCGACGGCGAATTCAGCGAAGCATATGACGGCGCAGAAAAGAACGCTCATCATGCCTGTCTTGTACTCGGGATGAGCCGGCAGGACGCGCAGCGACATAAACAAAAATGACAGCAGCTCGAAGACCGCTACCGGGATCGATACATTATAAATGTTCTTGAGGCTTTCCGAATCTATGTTGGTGAGTATCGCGCCGTTTATCTCCGGAAAGAACCAGTTCTTTATCCTCTTAAGCATTATTCCGTAATTTCTGTGCAGAAAGCTGCCGTGAAAACCGCATCGGGTCTGCCAATGCTAACGAGCAGTTTACCATTTTAAGCTTCATTTTACAAGCACAAATGAAACAGAGCTACTGCTCGTCCTTCATATCCATGGCCTCGGCGAGCTTTATCTGCGGAAAGCGCTCGGAAAAGTAGTTGAGCGTGAACTGGTTCGCGAAGAGTATGAGAGGCCGTTCGAATCTGTCGAACACCAGCATCGTGCGCTGGTCCATCTTCGACTTGACCAGCTCAAGATCCGTGTCGACGACCCACCGCGCGAGCGAATACTCGAGGTTGTTGAGGCGCAGAGGCGCGTTGTATTCGTTTTCGATCCTGTACTGGAACACTTCTATCTGAAGCTGCCCGACCGCTCCTATTATCGTTTCCTTGTATTCGTTGTGATAGACCTGCACGGCGCCTTCCTGCGCCAGCTGCGCGACGCCTTTCTGGAACTGCTTCGCCTTCATGGTGTCTTTCGGGAGCGCCAGCGCGAAGAGCTCCGGAGGGAACGTCGGGAGCGGCTCGAAGAACAGCGGCGGCTTGCAGTCGCAGAGCGTGTCCCCGATCTGGAAATTGCCGGTATCGTATATGCCGATGACGTCTCCGGCGCACGCCGTCTCCACGTTCTCGCGCTCGTTTGCCATCAGCTGCGTGGACTGAGCTATCTTTATCGGCTTTCCCGTCCTTGAGAGCGTCACCTCCATGCCTCGCTCGAATTCTCCCGAACAGATGCGGAAGAACGCCAGCCTGTCCCTGTGCGCGGGGTTCATGTTCGCCTGGATCTTGAAGATGAAGCCGGAAAAGAACGGATCGAGAGGATCGACGGTCCCTTCGCCGGCGAGCTTTCTCTTTCCGGGGCAGGGCGACATATCGAGGAACTGCTCGAGGAAGCACGTCACGCCGAAGTCGGCGAGCGCCGAGCCGAAAAAGACCGGCGTGAGCTTCCCCGCGGAGACGGCTTCTCTGTCGAGCGGATTGCCCGCGCCCTGAAGGAGCTCCATTCCGTCGCGCAGGGTGCTGAGATTGTACTGCGTTACGATATCTTCAAGCTCCGGTCCGAAGACTCCGTCCGGTCCGAGCTGGAGCGTCGTCTTTTCCTTGTAGAGGTAGACCTCGTTCTTCAATATGTTGTAAACGCCCTGGAAATTGAGGCCGCTTCCGATCGGCCAGGTGACGGCCGTGGCCGGTATGCCCAGAACGTCCTCAAGCTCCGAGACGAGCTCGAGAGGATCTCTCGCTTCTCTGTCGAGCTTGTTCATGAACGTGAAGATGGGGATGCCGCGCATGCTGCATACGGCGAACAGCTTCTTGGTCTGAGTCTCGATGCCCTTGGCCGCGTCGATCACCATTACGGCGCTGTCGACGGACGTGAGTATCCTGTACGTGTCTTCTCCGAAGTCGTTGTGGCCCGGAGTATCCATTATCGATATGATCTTGCCGTCGTACTCGAACTGCATGACGGAGCTCGTGACCGAGATGCCTCTCTGCTTTTCTATCTCCATCCAGTCCGAAGTCGCGAACTTGGAATTGCGGCGCGCCTTGACCGTTCCGGCCTGGCGTATCGCGCCGCCGTGCAGCAGCAGCTTTTCCGTGAGCGTCGTCTTTCCCGCGTCCGGGTGCGAGATGATGCCGAATATCCTTCTGCGCGCTATCTGGCGCGCCTTTTCCTCGTTAGTCATGTGTAAGTCTCCTGTAAGTTCGTCGCGGCAATTATAACACAGAATCGGAGCGTTTCACACAATATAGCTTTCCGTCCGCAAATTGAGCGTCGCTGTTGTCATTCCACAAGATATAGCGTATAATAAAAAATAATCGTTTTAAGCTTGTGTGGAGGGGATAACATGAAGTGTCCGTTTTGTGAAGCTGCAGATACAAAGGTCATAGATTCTCGTCCGACGGAGGACGGTCACGCGATACGCCGCAGAAGGGAATGCGGCGAGTGCGGCAAGCGTTTCACGACATACGAGAAGGTCGAGGAGATGCTCTTCATGGTCGTAAAGCGCGACGGGAGCCGTCAGACGTTCGACCGCAACAAGATACTCAACGGAATAATAAAGGCCTGCGAAAAGCGCCCCGTGTCGCTGGCGGATATGGAAGCCGTCGTCACGGACATCGAGCGCTCGCTCAACAACCGCATGGACAAGGAAGTGAGCAGCGAGGACATCGGCGAGGCCGTTATGGAGCACCTCAAGGACCTCGACGAGGTCGCCTACGTGCGCTTCGCTTCGGTCTACAGGCAGTTCAAGGACGTCGGGACGTTCGTCTCCGAGATAGAAAAGCTTCTGGGCGGCAGCAATGGAAAAGAGCAGTAGGGCGCGCATCGCGATAGACGGTCCGGCCGGAGCCGGAAAGAGCACGATAGCGAAGCTCCTCGCCAAAGAGCTCGGCGTAGACTACGTGGACACCGGAGCGATGTACAGGGCGGTCGCGCTCAAGCTCCTTCGCACGGACACGGACTGCGCCGATCAGGAGGCGCTCGCCGCGATGCTCGCGGGAACGGACGTGGACATTGACGGCGGACATATAATCCTCGACGGAGAGATCGTCGACGGGCTCATCCGCACCCCGGAGGTCAGCGCGCTCGCTTCGACGAGCTCGGCGCAGCCTCTCATAAGGGAGAAGCTCGTCGCGCTCCAGCGCGCGATGGGAGACAAGAAGAGCCTCGTCATGGACGGGCGCGACATAGGCACGAACGTATTTAAGGACGCCGAATACAAATTCTACCTTACGGCCTCTTCGCTCGTACGCGCGCAGCGCAGGGCGGCGGAGCTTGCCGAAAAGGGCATCGAGTGCGATCTCGAACAGGTGAAGGCGGACATAGAGCAGAGGGACTGGCAGGATTCGCACAGGGCCCTGAACCCGCTAAAAAGGGCGGAGGACGCGGTAGAGATAGACTCGTCCTTCATGACGATCCCCGAGGTCCTGGAGGCTATGCTCGATGTTATTGACAGATAAGGAACTCATACTCGCCTCGGGCTCTCCGAGGCGCATAGACATGCTCCGCGCCGCCGGCGCGGAGCCCGTCGTTATGAAGCCTTCGTGCGGCGAGGAGATATACACCTCTCTCACACCGAAGCAGACCGTGATGGCGCTCGCGCTCCGCAAGGCGCTGAGCGTCGACGCGCTGCTTCCGCCCGGCCGCGACTGCCTGCTGCTGGCGGCTGACACGATCGTCGTCTTCGGGGGCAGGATCATCGGAAAGCCGAAGGACGAGGAGGACGCGTTCCGGATACTCTCGGAGCTGAACGGGCGCAGGCATCAGGTCATAAGCGGCGTATGCATTTTACAGAAAATCCCAAGAAAAACACTTGTTTTCAGCGACGTTTCGGACGTATACTTTAAGCGGTATCCGGAGCAGGCGATCAGAGATTACATCGCGACGGGCGAACCCTTCGACAAGGCCGGAGGATACGCGATACAGGGCGGTTTCGGCTGTCAGGTCGAGCGCTGGGAGGGCGATCTCGACAACATAATAGGGCTTCCTCTCGAACGCATAGTCTCGCAGCTCGCCATGTGGCCATAGGGCCGCGGGAGCCTCGAAGAGAGGCTCATATGTATAAAAACGAATACAGGGGACCGATGCTGAGGGAGCTTCCCGACTGCGAGCGTCCCAGGGAAAAGCTGCTCTCCTGCGGAGTAGCTTCGCTTTCTTCCGCGGAGCTGCTCGCCGTTCTGATCTCCTCGGGAACGAGGGACGAATCCGCGATATCGCTGGCCGTGCGCGTCCTGTCGATGGAGCATGGAAGCCTGGCAGGGCTGGCCGCTTATCTGCCGGAGGAGTTCATGGCCGTAAAGGGCATAGGGACGGCCAAGGCGTGCGTCCTGACGGCCGCGATGGAGCTCGGAAGGCGCATAGCCACCGCGCCGCCGGTCGAAAGGCTCTGTCTTGACGAGCCGTCGAAGGTCGCCGCGCTGTTCATGGAGGAGCTCCGGCCGATGCGCCGCGAGAGCTTCCGGGTGGCGATGCTCAACGTCCGCAACGAGCTCATCGCGCGCGAATGCGTATCGATCGGAGGGATAAGCTCCTCCTCCGCCTCGGCGAGGGAGGTGTTCTCCTCGGCGGTAAAGAAGGGCGCCGCGGCCGTCATACTCGTGCACAATCATCCGAGCGGGGATCCTTCCCCCTCCGACGCGGACGTGCGCGCGACGTCTCTGCTGGCCGACGCCGGAAAGATACTCGGCATCGAGGTCCTGGACCACATCATCATAGGGGACGGCCGTTTTTTCAGCATGAAGGCGTCGGGCGTGCTCAAATGATTGCGCGCGCGAAAAATTCTGTTATAGTGTATGTATCACCGCTGTGACAGCAGGAGGTATATCGTCATGGGAAGAAGTATACTCATAGCCTCGGGCAAGGGAGGAAGCGGAAGGACGAGCTTCGCGGTCTGCCTTGCGGACATCCTCGCTCTGCGGGGACACAAGGTCGTGCTGGTCAACCTCAACTTCGGGCTCCGCTGCCCGGACATATACATGGGGCTCCAGGATCAGGTCATCTTCGACATAGGCGATATCATGTCCGGCATATGCAGGCTCGACAAGGCGCTCGTGCGCGACGACAGGTTCGGGGAGCTGTACCTGCTCGAGTCGACGCAGAACAAGCTCATAGCGGGCATCACGGAAGGGCACATCAAGGCCCTGTCGAAGCAGCTCAAGGAGATGTTCGACTACGTCATAATCGACGGTCCGGCCGGCATAGGCGACGGGCTCGCGCTCGCGGCCTGCGGAGCCGACAGCGCGATAATAATGGTCACCCCGGATCTCGTGTCCGTGCGCAGCAGCGACGCGGTGGACAAGCGCCTTCAGTCCGTCGGCGTAAAGAGCCGCTGCTACGTCGTGAACATGGTCCGCAGCGAGACGTTCTCGAGCGGAGTCATCCCCGGAATCGAGGAGATAAACAAGAGCTTTTCGATCCCGATGGCCGGAATAATCCCCTACGACGACAACATCCATCTGGCGAACAACAGCGGCATCCCGGTCGTTTTGGCGCAGGATCTGTACATCGGAGCCAACATCGACGAGATCGTCACGCGCATGCTCGGCTGAGCGTTGATAAACCCTATTAATTATTTTGATATTTTGACCGCGCTTATTTGACAAAGCGCGGTCTTATTTAATATAATTAACTGATTTGATGTACTTTCTAAGTTAAGTCAAAAACATAGATCTTTACAGCAATATCGTTCTGCGGCAGGCCGTCCGCCCGCCGCATAAAAAAACAGAGGAGGTCAACGGACACATGGGACGCATAGGAACAGTGCTCCTGCTCGTTGTCGTCGCTCTGCTCATCGGAATACTTATCGGTTATATCTTAAGAAAGACTAAGGCTGAAAAGACGATCGGAAGCGCGGAGACCATGGCGAAGAACCTGATCCTGGACGCTGAGAACCGCTCGGAGCAGATCAGAAGAGAAAGCCTTGCCGAGGCAAAGCAGGAAGCCAAGAACCTGCGCAACGAAGCAGAACGCGACATCAAGGAAAGAAGAGACGAAGTAAAGAGAACGGAGAACAGGCTCATCCAGAAGGAATCATCGCTGGATAAGAAGCTGGAATCCATCGAACGCAAGGAAGAGGCGATATCCAGAAAGCTCCAGTCCATAAGCGACAAGGAGAAGGATCTGGAGAGCTTCCGCGAAAAGCAGATCGCGGAGCTCGAAAGGATCTCGGGCTGCACGGCGGAAGAGGCGAAACAGCTTCTTCTCGCGGACATCGAAAGGGACGTCCGCCACGACGCGTCGGTCATGATCAGGGATATCGAGACGAAGGCCAAGGAGGAGGCGGACCGCAAGGCAAAGGAGATAATAACAGGCGCCATCCAGCGCTGCGCCGCGGATCACGTCGCCGAGACGACGGTATCGGTAGTATCGATCCCCTCCGACGAGATGAAGGGCCGCATAATCGGCCGCGAGGGCAGGAACATAAGGGCAATAGAGGCCGCTACGGGCGTAGAGCTCATAATCGACGACACGCCGGAGGCAGTCATCCTTTCGGGCTTCGATCCCGTAAGGAGGGAGATCGCCAGGATCGCTTTGGAGAGGCTCATCGTAGACGGCCGCATCCATCCCGCGCGCATCGAGGAGATGGTCGAGAAGGCCCAGAAGGAAGTAAACAACATAATCAAGGAAGAGGGCGAATCCGCGACGTTCGAGGTGGGCATCCACAACCTCCACCCCGAGCTCGTAAAGCTCCTCGGAAGGCTGCGCTACCGCACGAGCTACGGTCAGAACGTCCTTAAGCATTCGCTCGAGGTCGCTCATCTGGCCGGTCTCATGGCGGGCGAGCTGGGAATGGACATAAAGCTCGCGCAGCGAGCCGGTCTTCTCCACGACATAGGAAAGGCTCTCGATCACGAGATCCAGGGCACGCACGTCGACATCGGAATAGACGTACTGCGCAAGTACAAGGAGTCCGAGGCGGTCATCGACGCGATGGCGGCCCACCACGGAGACTACGAGCCCAAGAGCGCCGAAGCCGTCCTGGTGGCGGCAGCCGACGCGCTGTCGGCCGCGCGTCCCGGAGCCAGAAGGGAGACGCTCGATTCGTACATCAAGAGGCTCCAGAAGCTCGAGGAGATCGCCAGCTCGACGCCGGGCGTCGAATCCTCCTACGCGATCCAGGCCGGAAGAGAGATACGCATAATCGCGAAGCCGGACGAGGTCTCGGACGATTCCCTGGAGATGCTCGCCAGAGACATCGCCAAGAAGATAGAAAGCGAGCTCGAATACCCGGGCCAGATAAAGGTCAACGTAATACGGGAAACGCGGGCAATAGACTACGCGAAATAAAAGCTTACTCAGGGGGAGGCGACGCCTCCCCCTGCTTTTGCCGCGCGGCGACGGATACCGCGCGGCGCGTTCGTTAAGGAAACAGGTAACGCATGTTCGTATATTTGGATAACAGCGCAACGACAAGAGTCTGCGAGGAGGCCGCGCGGGCCGCGCAGAGCGCGATGACGGAGACCTTCGGCAATCCGTCGTCGCTGCACAGGCTCGGGCTCGAGGCGGAAAAGCTGCTCAGAAGATCGCGCGCCGTCATAGCGGATACGCTCGGCGCCAGGGACGAGGAGATATGGTTCACGTCCTGCGGGACGGAGAGCGACAACACCGCGATAGCGGGCGTATGGGAGAGCCGCAGAAAGACCGGAAAGCGCGTGATAACCACAGCCGTCGAGCATCCCGCCGTGCTCGCGCCGTGCAGGCGCCTGCAGGAGCTTGGAGCTGACGTAATATATCTTCCGGTAAAGCGCGACGGGACGTTCGATATGGATGCCTTCAGGGAGGCGCTTACGCCGGACACGATACTCGTGTCGGTCATGCACGTCAACAACGAGACGGGGGCCGTGATGCCGGTCGCGGAGATAAAGCAGGCGATGCTCGAGGTTGGGAGCTCCGCGCTCCTTCACACCGACGCGGTCCAGAGCTACGGAAAGCTTAAGATCGACGCCGGAGAGCTCGGAGCCGATCTGCTCAGTGTTTCGGGCCATAAGATCCACGCGCCCAAGGGAATAGGCGCGCTGTACGTAAGGAAGGGCGTCCACATCCCGCCTCTGATACTCGGCGGAGGCCAGGAAAAGGGCCGCCGCTCCGGGACGGAGAGCCTTCCGCTCATAGCGGCCTTCGCCGCGGCGGCGGAAAAGGTCTGCGGAGATATCCCCGCAAGGGCTGAAGCCATGAGGACCGCGAAGAACTTCCTCAAGGCCAGGGTGCTCGAGTACGTCCCGGACGCCGTCGTCAATTCTCCCGAAGATTCCGTATGCTCCGTCCTCAACATGAGCTTTCCGGGCTGCAGGGGCGAAGTCCTGCTGCACATGCTCGAAGAGAAGGATATATACGTTTCGACGGCTTCGGCGTGTTCCTCGCATTCGAAGGAGCACAGGAGCCACGTGCTTTCGGCGATGGGGCTCTCCCCGGAGCTCATCGACGGCGCCCTCAGGTTCAGCTTCTGCGCGGAGAACACACCCGAGCAGATGGACTACGCGGCCTACGAGCTCGAGAAGGCCGTCGCGCGCCAGAGAAGGCTGATGAAAGCGTTTAAAAAGTAGGTGATGCCGATGGACAATATATACATCGTCCGCTGCGGCGAGACGGCCCTCAAGGGCGACAACAAGCCGTACTTCGAGCGCATGCTCGTTCAGCGGATAAAAAAGGTCCTCGAAAGCGAGGAGGGCGTCTGCGTCGAAAGGACGGACGGCCTTATATTCGTGCGCGCTCCGCAGTCCGCCGACCAGGAGCTGATCGTGCGCAGGGCATCCAGGGTCTTCGGAGTCGATTCGATAAGTCCCGCGAGGGAGATCGACATAAGCGGAATGACGGCCGAAGATGCTCTTTCCGCCGTCGGCGCCGCCGCGGTGGAGGTCATGCTCGGGCTAATAAAGGAGCGCGGCGTAAAGACGTTCAAGGTCGAGGCAAAGCGCGCCGACAAGACCTTCCCTGTCCAGTCGCCGCAGATCGCCAGACAGATGGGAGCGTTCATCCTGAAGGGCTGCAGGGTCCTGAAGGTCGACGTCCACGAGCCAGACGTTCAGCTGTACGTCAACGTCAGAAGGAATAAGGCTTACATATACGAGCGCAAGATCCACGGCTTCGGCGGTCTTCCTCTCGGAACGAACGGAAGAGGTCTCGTGCTGCTGTCCGGCGGCATCGATTCGCCGGTCGCGGCGTTCATGATGGCCCACAGGGGCATGGTGCTCGACGCGGTCCACTTCCACTCATATCCGTATACCTCCGAGCGCGCGTGGGAGAAGGTGAAGGACCTCGCGGGGCTTCTTGCGGTATACTGCGGAAAGCTCCGCATCTTCAGCGTCAACCTGCTTCCCGTGCAGGAGCAGATCGTTCAGAACTGCCCCGAGGAGGAGACCACGATACTCGTGCGGCGCTTCATGATGCGCATCGCGGAAAGGATCGCGAAGGAGCAGGGCTGCATGATGCTCATAACGGGCGAGGATCTCGGGCAGGTGGCGAGCCAGACGGCGGAGGCCCTCGTGGTCACCGACGCGGCGGTGAGCCTTCCCGTCATGCGTCCGCTCATAGGCATGGACAAGGTCGACATAATGGAAAAGGCGAAGGAGATAGGGACGTACGAGACGTCGATACAGCCCTACGAGGACTGCTGCACGGTCTTCCTCCCCAAGCATCCCTCGACCAAGCCGAAGCTCGAAAAGATACTGATGTCGGAATCCCTCCTCGACTGCGAGGCTCTGACCGAGGCGGCCGCGGCGTCGGCCGAGGTCACCGTCATACAGCCGAGAAGCGATATATAAATCACCAAGCGTTAAAAAAGGAGAAACAAAATGGGTAGTGCAACAGCGACATTATCGATCGCGGCAGCGTTCCTGCTCGCGCACCTCGTCCCCGCGGTGCTCGTGCTCGTCGGAGGCTTCATAATCATCAAGATCGTCATGGGGCTCGTGAAAAAGCTTTTCGCGAAGACGAACAAGCTCGATCCTATCGTCTGCGACTTTACGCTCAAAGTCCTCAACATACTTCTCTGGACGATCGTCCTGCTTACTCTCTTGAAGCAGCTCGGCGTCGACATCACGTCGTTCCTGACGGTGTTCGCCGCGGCCGGCGCCGCTGTCGCCCTGGCTCTCAAGGACAGCCTCGGAAACCTCGCAGGCGGCATCCTGATAATGTTCAACAAGCCCTTCGGCAAGGGTGATTACATCTCCTGCTGCGGAAACGAGGGCTTCGTGCAGACCATGGATCTTCTCTTTACGACGGTCCTGACGATCGACAACAAGACGATCTCCATACCGAACGGCCAGATCGCGAACAACGCGCTCATCAACTTCACGAAGGAAGACACCAGAAGGGTCGACGTATCCATCGGCATCGCGTACGAGAGCGATATCGAGAAGGCCCGCGAGACTGTCCTCGCGCTCGCCGCGAACGATCCGAAGTTCCTGACGAGCCCCGCGGCGGTATGCTTCGTACAGGGCTATTCCGACCACGCCATAGAGCTGATCTTCCGCGGCTGGTGCAAGACCGCCGATTACTGGGACGTCTGGTTCAACTTCCACAACAACCTCAAGCCCGCTCTCGACGCGGCGCAGATCGCGATACCGTTCCCCCAGATGGACGTGCACGTAGACAACAAGCAGTAACCGCGGAAAAGTTTTCAAATGGCATTCACTCATCTCCACGTACATACGGAATACAGCCTGCTCGACGGCGCGGCGAGGATAGACAAGCTCGTCGCCCGCGGCAGGGAGCTCGGCATGACGGCCATGGCCATAACGGACCACGGCGTCATGTACGGCGCCGTGCAGTTTTACGAGCAGTGCAAAAAGCAGGGCATCAAGCCGATAATCGGCTGCGAGGTCTATACCGCCGCGCGCACGCGTTTCGACAGGGTCGCTTCGCTCGACGGCGACAGCGGCCATCTCGTGCTGCTCGTAAAGAACGACGAGGGGTACAGGAACCTCATAAAGATCGTTTCGACCGCTTACAAGGACGGTTTTTATTACCATCCGAGGGTCGACTGCGAGCTGCTCTCCGAGTACAGCGGAGGCCTTATAGCCCTGTCGGCGTGCCTTGCCGGAAAGGTCCAGCAGGAGCTGCTGAAGGGCGATTACGAGGGAGCGAGAGCCGAGGCGCTGCGCATGCAGGGCATATTCGGCGAGGGCAACTTCTATCTCGAGATCCAGGACCAGGGGCTCGAGGAGGAGCGCAGGATCAATCCGGACATAAAGCGCCTTTCGAAGGAGACCGGGATCCCGCTCGTCGCCACGAACGACGTGCACTACATAAACCAGTCCGACGCGGCGGCTCACGACGTGCTCCTCTGCATCCAGACGAAGAGCAGCTTCTCCGATCCCAAGCGCATGCGCTTTTCCACCGACCAGTTCTACCTGAAGTCGGAGGAGGAGATGCGAAAGATCTTCTCCGACGTCCCCGAAGCCGTGGACAATACGATGGAGATCGTCGATAAGTGCGATTTCGACTTCGAATTCGGAAATTACCACATACCTGTCTGCCAGGTCCCCGACGGCTACGACCAGAAGAGCTTCTTCGAATATCTCTGCTGGTCAGGTCTCGAGTACAGGTACGGCAGCACCCAGCCTTCGCCTTCGAGCTCCAGGCAGTATCCCGCCGTTCCCCCGGAGGATCCTTCCTCTCTGGCTCCGACAGTTTCGGACGAGCTGCGCGAAAGGATGCGCTACGAAGTCGAGACGATCGAGAAGATGGGCTACGTCGGATATTTCCTTATCGTCTGGGATTTCGTGAACTACGCGAAGGGCCACGGAATAATGGTCGGTCCCGGGCGTGGCTCCGCCGCGGGTTCGGCCGTCTCGTACTGCCTTGAGATAACGGACATCGATCCGATAAGGTTCAACCTGATATTCGAGCGGTTCCTCAACATCGAGAGGGTATCGATGCCGGATATAGACATGGACTTCTGCATAGAGCGCAGAGGCGAGGTCATCGATTACGTAAAGCAGCGCTACGGCGTCGACAACGTATCCCAGATATCCACGTTCGGTACGCTCAAGGCCAGGGCCGTCTTTAAAGACGTAGCAAAGGTCATGGAGCTCCCGTTCAGCAGGAGCCTTGAGATCTCCAAGATGATCCCCGAGGACCTAAAGATAACGCTCGACAAGGCTCTCGAGCAGAGCCCCGACTTCAGAAAGGTCTACGAGGAGGACGACCTCGTAAGGCGCATCGTCGACACCGCGAAGGTCCTCGAAGGACTCGCGCGCCATTCCTCGACGCACGCCGCGGGCGTCGTCATATCAAAGGATCCCGTCGATACCTACGTCCCGCTCGTCATGGCCGACAAGGGCCTCGCCACGCAGTTCACGATGACGGAGATCGAGCACCTCGGGCTCCTTAAGATGGACTTCCTCGGCCTGAGGAACCTCACGGCGATACGCGAGTGTCTCTCGCTCATAAAGGAGAACACCGGCGAGGAGATCGACCTCCACAGCATAGACATGGCTGATCCCGGCGTGTACGGGCTCATAGCTTCGGGAAATACCACCGGCATATTCCAGCTCGAATCCGGCGGCATGACGTCGTTCATGAAGGACCTTCAGCCGGACTGCCTCGAAGACCTCATAGCAGGCATCTCGCTCTACCGTCCCGGCCCGATGGATTCGATACCGACGTACGTGGACTGCAAGAAGCATCCCGAAAATATCAAATACCTCTGCCCCGAGCTGGAGCCGATACTGTCCCCGACGTACGGCTGCATAGTGTATCAGGAGCAGGTAATGGACATCGTCCGCAAGCTCGGAGGATACTCCTACGGCAGGGCGGACCTCGTGCGCAGGGCCATGTCGAAGAAAAAGGCCGACGTCATGGCTAAGGAGCGCGAATACTTCATAAACGGAAAGCTCAACGAGGACGGCAGCATAGACGTCCCCGGCTGCATAAGGAACGGCATACCCGAAGACGTCGCGAACACGATATTCGACCAGATGACGAGCTTCGCGGCCTACGCCTTCAACAAGTCGCACGCCGCGGCTTACGCGGTCGTCGCTTATCAGACGGCGTGGCTGAAATATCACTATCCCGCGCAGTTCCTCGCGTCGCTGATGACCTATCCCGCGGACAACAACGCGGTGGCCGGCCTGATCAGGAACGCCGAGGAGATGGGCATAAAGACGCTTCCTCCCGACGTCAACAGGAGCAGGCGCAATTTCTCAACGGAAGACGGAAAGATACGATACGGACTTCTCGGCGTCAAGCACGTCGGAGAGGCCGTGGTCGAGAACATAATAGAGGCGCGGCAGAAGCACATGCCCTGCGACATATTCGAGTTCGTCGACGGGCTCGACGTGCGCACGGCCAACCGCCAGGCTCTCGAGAGCCTCATCAAGGCTGGCGGCCTGGACTGCTTCCCCGGCAACAGGGCTCAGAAGCTCGCCGTGATAGGCGATCTCATAGACAGCGCGCAGGATACCGCGAAGAACACGCTCGAGGGACAGATGTCGCTGTTCTCGATGGCGGACAGCGGCCAGAGCGCGATAAAGCTCGACAGGCAGCTTCCTCCCGCCGCCGATTTCGACAGCAAGGACCTCCTTATGATGGAAAAGGAGATGCTCGGTATATATCTTACGGGCCATCCGCTCAAGTCCGTCGAGGACAAGGTCAGGGCAGTGTCGACGTATACTACGGAGCAGCTGTCGGATCCCGAATTCCTCGAGGATCTCAAGGACGGTACCTCCGCGACGATCGCCGGGATAATAACGTCCAAAAAGACGATGATAACAAAGAAGGGCAGCATGATGGCCTTCATAGGGCTCGAGGACCTTTACGGAAGCATAGAGACTGTCGTCTTCTCCAAGTGCTTCGAGGCTGACAGGGAGTGGATCGAGGAGGACAACATCGTAGCCGTTCGCGGCAAGCTCGATCTTAAAGGCGAAGAGGCGAAGCTGATCGCGGACAGGATAATGCTGCTGTCGGATCACGCGGGCGCCGCCGCGGCAGCTCCCGCCGCGCAGAAGATGGTCAAGATCATTATCCCCGATAGCTTCGCGGAGGACGAGGGGCTCACGGCGTTCAGGGGGCTCGCGCGCCGTCACAGGGGCGAGATGCCGGTGGCGCTGCTCGTTTCGAGCACGGGCCGCAAGTTCAAGCTCGATTACGATCTGTGGGTGGATCCCTCCGACGCCTTCTTCGGCGAAGTCGAAGAGCTGTTCGGCGCGGGAAGCGTACGCGACCGCGGCAACTGAAGCGATGGACAGGACGATCCTTCACTGCGACATGAACAGCTTCTACGCGAGCGTGGAGCTGCTCTCACATCCGGAACTCGCTGACGGTCCCGTAGCCGTGTCGGGGAGACCCGACGACAGGCACGGGATCATTTTGGCTAAAAACGAAGCGGCGAAGAAATTCGGCGTAAAGACGGCCGAGACGATATGGCAGGCGAGGCGGAAATGCCCGAACCTCGTGCTGCTGCCGCCGCATCACGAGCTGTACGAAAAGTACTGCGACGAGATAAACGCGATATATCTGCGCTACACCGATCAGGTGGAGCCGTTCAGCATAGACGAGTCGTGGCTCGACGTGACCGGAAGCCTGCGGCATTTCGCCACGGACGGCGAGGGCATCGCTAAGGCGATACACGAGGATATCCGGCGCGAGCTCGGGCTGAAGCTGTCCATAGGCGTTTCGTACAACAAGGTCATGGCGAAGATGGGCAGCGATTACAAAAAGCCCGACGCGACTACGGTCATAACGCGCGACAATTTCAGGACGCTGCTGTGGCCTCTGCCGTGCAGGGATCTGTTCTTCGTGGGCGCGGGGACCGCGCAGCGCCTGGCGTCCATGAACATAAGGACGATAGGCGGCATAGCTCAGGCCGACGTGAGGCTCCTGAGGACGGCTCTCGGAAAGCACGGCGAGCAGCTGCACGCGTACGCGAACGGCGAGGATGACGAGCCTGTGCGGACGTACGAGGCCGCGACGGAATGCAAGTCCGTCGGCAACGGCATGACGTTCAGAAGGAATCTCGAAGGCCGTCAGGACGTCAGAACGGCGGTCGCGGCGCTCTGCGACAAGGTTTGCGCGAGGCTGAGGAGGAAGGGCGTCTGCGCCTGCGGCGTCAAGGTCGACATAAAGGACACGGATCTGCGGAGCATAAGCCGTCAGGTGAGGCTCGACGGCCCCACGGATCTCTCCTCGGAGATGCAGCCCGTATGCATGGACATCATCGACAGGAACTGGGACTACAGGGATCCGATAAGGCTGCTGGCCGTCACCGGGATAAACGTCGTTCAGTCGGATACGAGGCAGGTGCAGATATCGCTGTTCGATACGGAGGAGAGCCGCAGAAGGTCGGAGGAGAGCAAGGCGATAGAGAATACTCTCGATTCGATCAAGGACAGGTACGGAAGGTATTCGATCGTGCGCGGAAGCATACTCGGGAACGATCTCGGCATAAGCTACCGGAACAGCGAGATGGAGATCGAGGAGGTATAGCGTCCTTCCGCGATTTGACTAATGCGCGCCGGCAAATTATAATTATTCGATAACTCATCTGCTCAGGAAGGAAGATCAATGAGGATTCTAACAGTAATATCCGGAGTTGTGCTGACCGCGGCCGGGGCGTTCTGCCTGGCCTTCTTCGGCAATACGTTTTCCGGTCTGGCCTGGATACTCGGCGTCGCTATGATGAGCGCCGGCGCTATGACGTTCATCAGCTACATCATCTCGGGGCGCAGCGGGCGCCTTCCGGACGCCGTGCTCATCGAAGGTCTCATAGATCTCATATACGGATTCGCGGTCCTGAACGATCAGATACAGGACCCGATCATTTCGGTATTCTTCGGAAGCTGGATGGCCGTCTGCGGCTTCTCGCGGTTCTCTCAGAGCCTCGCGGTCAGCAGGATAAATCCGCGCGACTGGTTCAAGGTCATGCCGCTCGCCGTCATCAATGCTGTCGTAGGCGCGATAATGATGATGCCCGGGCGCATACCGTTCGAGAACCCGCTGTTCCTCGTTGCCCTGTCGTTCATTCTCAACGGCATCAGCCTCGTCGTCTATTCGATGTACATGGTCAAGCGCTCCACGAGCCCCAAGGCCGTAGAGGCGCACCAGAGGGCAGAGGCCAAGAAGGCGCTCGCGGAAGAGAAGAGAGCCGAGCGCGACAGGCTGAGAAAGCTCTCAAAGCAGGAGCGCGAATACGCCCAGGAGGAAAAGCGGCTCATGAAGAAGCGCAGCGCGGACGCGAAGAGATCCGCCCGCCTCGCCGAGAAGGAGGCCGTAAGAGCCGCCAGAAGGCCCGCCTCGGAGCAGACGATGGAGTTCACCCCCCAGGAGATGGATATCATAGCGCAGAGCGCTCCCGAGGACGCGCTCGCGGAGGACGAAGTGCTCCTCGCGAACGCTCCGATACAGATCAGAGCTCAGAAATCCGGACAGGAAGCGGATGTTCCGGCGGAGGATATCCCCGCGGCTGCCGTTCCCGCGCAGGCCTCGGAAGAGACGCCGCAGGAGGAGCCTCAGGGCGCCGCCGCGGAGCAGGGCGAGCCCTCCGAGGCGCCCGCGATAGTCGAGCCGGAGATACAGAAGGATTTCGAATCGCTTTGGGACGACGAGCCGGAGGCTCCGCCCGAG
>JAEEGL012426641.1_pt1 | contig 17206 bp, 12 predicted proteins | sample 9134231 | NCBI WGS metagenome assembly JAEEGL01 (sample SAMN16246548, study PRJNA631951) | gut metagenome | biome: gut microbiome; feature: rumen; material: fiber-attached | host: Bos | place: Iran: Karaj | collected 2018-10
TGAATTATATCAATATTTAATTAATACTGATGATGCTAAAGTTGAAGAATATTTAAAAGTATTTACATTCCTTTCAAAAGAAGAAATTGAAGATACTATGTCTAAACATAATGCTGCTCCTGAACAAAGAATTGCTCAAAAGGAACTTGCTAGACAAATTATTACTGATCTTCATGGAGAAGAAAGTTTTAATAAAGCACTTAAAATAACTGAAGCTTTATTTAGTGGAGATATTAAATCATTAAATGAAGATGAATTAAAAGATGCATTAAATGGTGTTGATACATCTAATATTTCAGAAGATGTAAATATAGTAGATATGCTTGTTAATACTGGTATTCTTTCTAGTAAGAGAGAAGCTAGAGAATTTTTAACTAATGGATCTATTAGTTTAAATGGTGAAAGAATAACTGACCTTGAACTTACAATTACAAAAGATACTTGCTTGTACAATAAATACCTAGTTGTTAGAAGAGGTAAGAAAAAATACCATTTAGTAATATTTGAATAGAGGTAATAATGAATAAACAAGAGTTTATTGAAATGAATAGAAATGGGTGGAATGATTTAATAAAATCAGGAAAACCTTTTTCAAATACAATTCTTCCAGAATATGGACCTTTCTTAAAAAGAAACGAAGACGATTTAAATATCTTAGATAAACTAGAGGGTTCTAAAGTTTTAAATATTGGATGTGCTGGTGGTGAATCATTAGAATATATTTTGAAAAAAGGTGCATCTGATATATGGGGAATAGATATTTCTGAAGAACAAATAAAACTTGCAAAAGAAAGATTTCCACAGTATAGTGATCATTTTATAGTGTCACCTATGGAAGAGGAAGTAGATATTCCACATGATTACTTTGATTATATAATCTCAATATTTAGTGTAGGTTATTCATCAGATTTATTAAGTTCTTTAAAAAATGCTTATAATTATTTAAAAGAAGATGGTTCATTAGTTATAAGTTGGACTCATCCATTTTATTATTGCTTAGATATAGTAGATAATAAAGTAGTAATTAATAAATCATATTTTAATGAAGATAGTGAAGTAGTTACTAAGGGACCTGATAAAATAAATCTTGCTCAACATAATCTTATGATTTCTTCACTAGTTAATATAGCTAGTGAGGCTAATTTCTATGTTGATAAGATGTATGAAGAAGAAACTGTAATGGAAGATTATGGAAATGGATATAATAGTCCATTTTGGAAAAAAGAAAAGACAGAAAATTGTCCAAGTACAATTATTATTAAATTTAAAAAGAAAAAAACTAGTCAATTGACTAGTTTTTATTATTATCTATTATAGAATTCAACGATAAATGCTTCGTTAATATCAGCACTTAATTCGTTTCTTTCTGGATATCTAACATAAGTTCCTTCAAAGTTTTTCTTATCAAAAGTAACATATTCAGGAATACTATTAATGCTTTCTAATGAAGCAAGTATTGCTTTATGATCTCTTGAGTTTTCTCTTACAGAAATCTTATCTCCAGGTTTTACATTGTATGATGGAATATCAACTCTTTTTCCATTAACAAGAATATGACCATGGTTAACAATTTGTCTAGCTGCTCTTCTTGTAGTAGCTAATCCCATTCTATAAACTACATTATCTAATCTAGATTCTAGAAGTTTTAAGAAGTTTTCACCATGAATACCTTCCATCTTACCTGCTTTTAAGAATAAAGTGTGGAATTGTTTTTCATTCATTCCATAAGTAAATCTAACTTTTTGTTTTTCTGTTAATTGAGCAGAGTAGTTAGATGGTTTAATTCTATCTTGACCATGAGCACCAGGTCTATATGGTCTTTTTGCTAAATCTTTACCATTTTCTAATGTTGAATAAGAAACTCTTCTACTTTTCTTATAAGCAGATCCAGTATATCTTGACATAAATTTTTCCTCCTTTACTTATATTTCAAACTTAAGTAAGACCTTATATATAAAGGGTGTATGTTTTAATACTTTCATATGTGCGCTTTAGAGGAACATATTACTCATAAAACTATAGTAACATAGCACGTTATATACATAAAATCAGCACAATTTGTTTGCATGTATAATAATACCTAAAAATAAGGGAATAGTCAACATTTTTTTAAAAACTATATAATTTTACATCTTCCTGTGATATAATGTTATATATAATATGGAGGAGTATATATGAAAGGTATATTACTATATGTTACAGTTTATATAGTTGTTATTTCTATTCTTGTAGGTATCTTTTTACTTAAAAATGCTAGAAGAAAAAAGAAACTTAAAGATAAGATATCTGAATTAGAAAAAGAAAAGAATCTTGTTATAAGTGCTCCTATATTAAGCGAATTAGGTAAAGTAGAGTCTTTAGTTAAAGATGATAAACTAAAGGTTAAATATACTGAATGGCAAGATAAATTTGAAAATATAAGAAAGAATGAACTTCCAAAAATATCAGATATGATTTTGGATGCAGATGGATTACTTGAAAAGAAGAGCTATAAAGAACTTAGACAAAAATTAGTAGAAATAGAATTAGATATATATAGATTAAAAGAGAGAACTAATTCTATTCTTACTGAAATTCAAGGATTAACTCTTAGTGAAGAAAAGAATAGAGAAAGAATAGTAGAACTTAAATCTAAATATAGAGAAATAAAATCAGAATATGAAAAGAATAAAGAAACTTATGGTGATGTTACTGAACAAATAGATCTTGAATTTGAAAGTATTGAAAAAAGATTTTCTGAATTTGAGATTGCTATGGATAACAAAGATTATGATGAAATTAACTATATAGTTAAGGGTATAGATGAAATGATTGATCATGCTGATTATGTTGTTAAAGAAATACCTGCAATTATAATTATGTGTAATGAATTAATTCCTAATAAGATTTCTGATATATCTAATTTATATATAGATATGACTAGAAATATGTATCAATTAGATTATTTAAATGTTGAATATAATATTGAAGAAACAAATAAAAAATTAAAAGATATTTGTGATAGAGTTAAAGTACTTAACCTAGAAGATGTAGTATTTGAACTTAAAACTATTCTTAATTATTTTGATTCACTTTATACTGATTTTGAAAATGAAAAAATGTCTAAAAAGAAATTTGATTCTAATATGAAATCATTTAAGACTAAACTTACTAAAACAGATAAAGTTGTTAAGAATATTAAATCTCAAATAAATGAATTAAAAACTAATTATGAATTATCTAACGAAAATATTGAAAGAATAGATATAATTGATAAAGAAGTAACCAATATTAAAAATAGTTATAATGAATTAACTGATTATAGCAAGAATCATACATTCCCATTTACTAAATTAGTTAAAGAATTAGATTTATTAATTATTAAATTATCTAAGATAGATGAAAACTTAGACTATGATGTTCATACTATCGGAAGTATGAAAGATGATGAAGTTAGAGCTAGAGAACAATTAGATAATATTAAGAAATTAATTAAGAAAACTAAGAATAGAATTAGAGTATACAATATACCTGTTATACCTAATAACTATTATGTTGAATTAAATGATGCTAATGATGCTATTAAAGAAATTAATAAAGAGTTAAATAGAAAACCTATTACTATAGAAGTATTAAATATTAGGGTAGATACTGCTAGAGACTTGGCATTCAAAGTATATAATACTGTGAATAATCTAATTAAGTCTGTTATGATGGCAGAAGAAACTATGGTTTATGGTAATAGATATAGAGGACTTAAAACTCAAGTAGATCAAGGTCTAGATAAAGCAGAAAGTTTATTTATGGAAGGTGAATATAAGAAAGCACTTGAAGTAACTATGAATGCTATTGATTATATAGAACCTGGTATACATAATAAAATATTAAAAGCCTTTGAAGAAAAAGAATAATTAAAAGACTAGAAAGGGGAAATAATATGGAAAGTACTATTATTGCGATATGTGCGTTAATATTTTTGATTATCATAATGATAGTCTTTTTCACTAAGCCTAAAATAAGAAAAGTAGAAAATTCATTATTTTCTGCTTTATTAGTTACTAACTTAGTTGGGTTATTAACACAGTTAATTATTTATTATGTTGGTTTTAACTTTCCAGATTTCTCTGAAAGTATAATTTATACTTATATATTAAAATTATTATTTCTAGTATATTTTGCATTTGAAGTTATATTTGGTCTATATGTATGGGCTGTATCTTTCGATGTAAATACTAAAGAAAATGTTAGTTTTAAAAGAAGACAAACTATAGCATATTTAATAATATCTGGATTAGTAGCTGTTGCTATGATATTTGCACCAATGGATATTGAAGTAATAAATGGATATTATTATCCAACAGGAGCTTCATTCTTTGTAATGTTTATAGGAATGCTTGTTGGAACAGTATTTATGATATATTGTTTATTTAGAAATTATAAGAGGGTTAAATCATCAAAATATTTACCTTTATTTGCATATGTTATTTTATCTGCAGCAGGTATTATATCTCAAATGATTAATCCAACTTATTTATTAATTGCACCATTTGAAACATTAGTTATTACTCTTATGTATTTTACAATAGAGAATCCTGATATGAAAATGGTAGAAGAGTTAAAGAAAGCAAAAGAAGAAGCTGAGAAAGCAAATAATGCTAAATCAGAATTCTTAAATTCTATGTCTCATGAAATAAGAACTCCATTAAACTCTATAGTAGGTTTATCAGAAGATATTAGAAGTTATTCTGATGTACTTCCTCAAGGAGTAAAAGAAGATGCTAGAGACTTAGTAGATGCTTCTACTTCATTACTTGAAGTAGTAGATAATATATTAGATATTAATAAGATAGAATCATCAAGTATTAATCTAGTTGAGACTCCATACTTATTTAAAGAAGAAATGATTAAACTATGTAAGTTGAATGCTATTAAAGCAAATGGTAAACCTATAAAGTTTAATATAGAATTTCAACAAGGTCTTCCTTATGAATTAATAGGAGACAGAGTAAATGTTAAAGAAGTAGTTAATAACTTACTTAGTAATGCATTTAAGTATACTAATGAAGGTCAAATAGAATTAACTGTTAAGTATTCTATTAATAATGATATATGTAATTTAATAATGGTTGTATCTGATACAGGAATAGGTATCTCTAAAGAAGACCAAGAAAAACTATTTAATGCATCAATTAAAGAAGATGGAAGAGTAGATAGTGATACTGTTGGACTTTCTGTTACTAAGAAATTAGTAGATGCTATGAAAGGTAAAATTAGTGTTAGAAGTAGTATAGGAGAAGGATCTACATTTATGGTAGAAATACCTCAAAGAATTAGTAAGATGAATGCTCCTGAAACTGAAGAAGTATTAACTGTTCCTGATAATGATTTATTTAAAGGTAAAAAAGTACTAATAGTAGATGATAATAAATTAAATATTAAAGTAGCGGAAAAAGCATTAACATTCTTAGAAGTTAGTTCAGAAAGTGCTTTAAGTGCTAAAGAAGCATTAGATATGATGGCTACTAATAATTATGATTTAGTATTAATGGATATAATGATGCCTGAAATTAGTGGTGATAAATGTTTATTAACTATGAAAGAAAGAGGATATAATGTTCCTGTTATTGCTTTAACAGCAGATGCAGTATCTGGTGCTAAAGAAAAATATTTATCTATTGGTTTTGATGATTATATTGCTAAACCATTTACTAAAGACGAAATAAAAGAAAAACTAACTAAGATATTTAGAAATTAACTTTAGTTAGTTTTTTTAGTAAAAACTTTTAAAATTTAAAATAATTTGCTATAATTACTTATGCGTGTTTCTATTTTAAATTTTAAGAAAGGAGAAAAAATGAGTAAAATTAAAATATTTAGTCTCGGAGGACTAAATGAAAACGGTAAAAATATGTATGTTGTAGAAGTTAACAATGACATATTTATATTTGATGCGGGTTTAAAATATGCTAATGAAAAGATGCTTGGAGTAGATTATATTATTCCAGATTATGATTTTATAAAGAATAATAAAAAGAATATTAAAGGTATATTTATTACTCATGGTCATGATGAAAACATGGGTGCTTTAGTAGATATAATTACTGAAGTTAAAGATATAGATGTATATTCTTGTAAATTTACTTGTGACATTATAAGAAGAGAATTAGAGGAAGCAGGCATTAAGTTTGATAACTTACATGAAATAGAGCCTCATAAAGTAATTAACTTTGGAAAGAATAGTGTATTTCCAGTTAGTTTAACACATTCAATTCCAGATAATGTTGGTTATGTTTTAAATACTGAAGATGGTGCAATTGTTTATACAGGTAACTATGTATTTGATTCTAGTGTACAAGGTTGTTATAAAACTGATATAGGTAAACTTGCTTATATAGGTAAACAAGGAGTTTTATGTTTATTAAATGAATCTCCATATGCAGATATTCCTGGATATACAGTTCCAAGAAATAGAATGTCTTCTACTATAAGAGAAATTCTTATGCATAATGAAGGTAGAGTAATAGTTACTGTATTTTCTGCACATATTAGTAGAATTCAAGAATTATTAACAGAAATAGAATCTACTCAAAGAAGAGTAGTTATAATGGGTAAAAGATTACAACAATTAATCAATTATGTAATTGATAATGGATATGTAACATTTAACAAAGATAGAATAGGAACACTTAATAACATATCTGATAAGGATGCTGTAATTCTTATTTCAAATGAAAATGAAAAACCATTTATTAATCTAGAAAGAATAGTTAATGGTTATGATAAATATATTAAAATATTACCTACAGACACTGTATTCTATTTAGATCCAGTATCTGTTAATAATGAAAGAATAGCTGTTAAACTTAGTGATGATATAGCTAAACTTGGTTCTAAAGTAGTATCTTTATCATCAAAAGAATATTTACTTAACCATGCATCTATCGAAGATATTAAATTAATGATTAATTTAATGAATCCAAAATATTATTTTCCAGTTTCTGGAGAATATAGACATATGGTTAGTAATGCAGATATCGCTTTATCTATGGATATTCCAAGAGAGAATATTATATTAAAACAAAATGGTGATGTTGCTATATTTGAAAATGGTAACTTAACTAACGAAACTGAAAAAGTATCTATTAATGAATTATTAATTGATGGTAATTCTACTAAAGATATTGGTGAACTTGTTTTGAAAGATAGAGAAATGCTTAGTGAAAATGGTATAGTTATTGTATGCGCTACACTAGATAAGAAAACAAGAAAAGTTTTAGCAGGACCAGAAATATTAACTAGAGGATTTATCTATGTTAAAGATAATATAGAATTTATTAATCAAATAAAAGATATGTCATCTGAAATAATTAATAAGAATATATCTAATAACTATGTTGATTATAGTAAGATTAAACAAGATTTAAGAGATGTTCTTGGAACATTCTTCTATAATGAAACAGAATGTAAACCAATGGTTATAACATTAATTAACGAAATATAATGTAAAAAGAGATGCAAGTGCATCTTTTTTTTATGTTTTATGATATAATTAAAGTGATAATGCGAGGTGCTTATATGGCAAAAAGAGGAAGACCTAGAAAAGTTACTCATAGAAGAAGACGTAAAAATAATAGTAATCTAATATTTTATTTATTAGGTTTCTTATTTATGGCTATGGGTGTATTTGGTTTATTAGGTTATAGAGCAAATGTAGTAGGTAAGTTCTGTAAAGGAATTGGTATGCTTTTAATGGGATCATTCTATTATGTTCCATTAGTATTATTAATTCTTTTAGGTGGATATATATTTATAATGAATAAGTTCCCTAAAGTATTCACATTTACTAAATGTGGTATATATTTAGTTACTATAGGAATATTATCTTTCTTTAACTTAGAACACTTAACTGATAAGTTAACTATTAAAGAAGAACTAATTAGTGCATGGGAAACATTTAAAATAGCTGTCACTGAAGAAACTAGTTTCTCTGGTGGAGGTATGATAGGAACTTTATTCTCATCAATATTTAATAAATACTGTGGACATATTGGTTCTATTATAGTTATATGTATAATTATCTTAATAGGAGCTATTTTAATAACAAATATATCTATTTCTGATATAGTTGATTCATTAAAAGAGAGGTTTGTTAAAGATAAAGATGGTAATGGTGTACCTGATAGTGATGATGACGAAGATGATGATGGTTACCAAGAAGGCGAAGTAGATGATCTTGAAGTTAGACCACCAGTAAAAATTACATTAGGTCATAAAGATGACAAAGAAACTGAGCAAAAAGATACATCTTATGTACCAACTAATAACACTGCTCTTTATAAAAATTATGAACCTCCAATAGTTCATAATATTGATAAAGTTCTTAATCCGGTAAAAAATGCTAAAGATAAAGCAAAAGAGAACGAAATGGATATTAAAAAGAATATCCCTCAATTAGAGAAGGTTCTAAGAGAGTTTGAAGTTATTGCTAAAGTAAGAGAAGTTCATGTTGGACCTACTATTACTCAATATGAATTAGAAATAAAATCTGGAACTAAGATGAATAAAGTTAAGAATTTATCATCTGAAATAGCATTAGCTATGGCTGCTAAAGATGTTAGAATTGAAGCTCCTATTCCAGGTAAAAGTACTGTTGGTATAGAAATACCAAATAAAGTTAATTCTGCAGTACCATTTAGAGAGATTATTGATTCATTTCCACATGAAAAAGCTTCTAACAAATTATTAGTAGCTTTAGGAAAAGATATAATGGGTACTCCAAGATATTGTGAGATTAATAAAACCCCTCATTTATTAGTAGCAGGTGCTACAGGTTCTGGTAAATCAGTATGTGTTAACTGTATTATTGGTTCAATACTTATGAGGGCTAAACCAGATGAAGTTAAACTTGTTATGATAGACCCTAAAAAAGTAGAATTAACTGGTTATAATGGTATTCCGCATTTATTAATGCCTGTTGTAACTGATCCTAGAAAAGCATCTATAGCTTTACAAAGAATAGTTGCTGAAATGGAAGACAGATATAAATTATTTGAAGAACATTCTGTTAAGAATATAGAAATGTATAATGCTATGCTTGAAAAGAAGAATGCTAAGATGGCAGAAGAATCTCAATATCCATTACTACCATATATAGTAGTAGTAATTGATGAATTAGCTGACCTTATGGTTGTTGCTAGAAAAGAAGTTGAAGATTCTATCATGAGAATAACTCAAATGGCTAGAGCAGCTGGTATTCATTTAATAGTAGCTACTCAAAGACCATCAACAGATGTTATTACAGGTGTTATTAAAGCTAATATTCCATCAAGAATTTCATTCTCGGTATCATCTCAAATTGATTCTAGAACTATACTTGATATGGCTGGAGCAGAAAAACTTATTGGTAAAGGTGATATGCTATTCTTACCAATGGGTGAAAGTATTCCACAAAGAATTCAAGGTGCATTTATAGATGAAAATGAAACTGAAAAATTAGTTGATTATTGTTGTAAACAACATAAAGCTCAATATGATGAAAAATTCGATTTAGATAAAGCTCCACAAGGTGGAAGTGGTAATCTAGGAGCAGCTGATGTAGATAATGATGATCCATTATATAATGATGCTGTAGAATTTGTATGTAAGACTAGAAAAGCTTCTGCTTCTTTACTTCAAAGAAGATTTAAGATTGGTTATAATAGAGCAGCTAATCTTATTGATAAAATGGAAGAAAGAGGAGTAGTTGGACCTGGTCAAGGTTCTAAACCTAGAGAAGTTTTAGTTGAACTAGAAGAAGAATAAAAAAAGTCAGTGTTAATTAACACTGGCTTTTTTATATTTACCAATTATTATTGGACAACTATCTGGAAAGTCATTACAATTTATAAATGAAATATCATAGTTCTCAAATAATGAAGTTTTATACTTAATATAGTTAATCCATTCATCATATGTATTAAACTTATTTCCATCTTTTGAATTATGTATACATGGGCAAAAATAAATCATAAAGTCTTTTTTATATTTATAACATAAATCAATTATATTCTCTGTTATTACGCATGGTCTTATTCCCACTATTAAATCATATTTTGATAAATCATATTCCTTATTTAAATCATATTCAGTAGTTTTAATATTATTGTAGTCTTTAAATAGTATTTTATTATTAATTGCTTCAATACTATAACCATTATTTTTATAAATAGATGATAGTATTGGAATATAACCGCATCCAACTTCTAATATAGATTTATTATTAATATTGAAATATTCTTTTGATAGGTTATAAAACTTATTATATACTGTTTCTGATATATTCACTTTATTAAGATAACAATATATTTGATCAATGTCACATGTATAACCATACTTACATTTTTCTAATCTATTATTAATTAAATATTCACTATAAAAATCAGTATGCTTTTTTATAAAATCAATTACTTCATTCATAAAATCACCTTGATAGTATTATAGTTTATTTTTTCGTTATAATCTAGTATTTTATAGTATTCTTATATTGCTTATAAATATTGACTTTTTTGGATAAAAAGATATAATAAAAGCAGAAAGTTAGGAAAACCTTTGCTTTCGAATCTGAAAAGGAGGATGAACTATGAGATTCACAGTTAAAAAAGTTGCAGTTAACAAATTTGAATGTCATGTTGATCAAAACTGCTAGTAATAGTTAAAAACTATTAACTTGAGTGGTAAAGGACTCTTTTCTGAGTCCTTTGCTATCCTTTAGGAGGGTAAAAGATGTTAATAATTAATTCCTTTAAACCTTTTTATATAGATAAAGAAAATAAAGTAATAAGAATGGGGAATTTTAAAGATTCCGGAAAAGAAATAGAATATGAAGATGATAGTTTAATAAAACTATTTAATATGTTATCAGAACCAATTGAAAGAGAAGATTTAGTTAACGGTATGGAAGAGGGCTCTGATTTAACAAAAGAAGATATAAATGCTGCGATTGATTATTTAATTGATGAAGGATTTATTATCGATAATGATGATTATAATAATTTAATAAATGATAATAGACTAAATAGACAAAAATTGTATTTTTCTATGTGTAGTGATCATATTGAAAGTTGGAATATAGAAAAGCAACCAAATATTCTAATTTTAGGTCTTGGTGGTGTTGGTTCAAATGCATCAGTATTATTATCTAGAGCAGGTTTTAATACATTTACTCTAGTAGATTGTGATGTAGTAGAAGAATCAAATCTAATAAGACAATTACCATATACTAAAAATGATATAGGTAAGAAAAAGACAGATGTAATGTTAGAACATTTAAAAGATAATTGCAATGTTAAAACTATTAATAAAAGAATAGAAAAAGAAGAAGATATAGAAGAAGAAATTAAAAAAGCAGATTTTGTTTTATGTACACTTGATAAACCATCACGTGTAATTAGAAGACTAATTAATAATGTATGTGTTAAGTATAAAAAACCAGTTATTTTTTCTGGATTTGCTGAACATGTTGCTATGATAGGGCCTTTTATAGAACCTTCTAAATCTGCATGTTTAAAATGTATTGAAAGAGATAGACTAGATGAACCATTAGATAATGTTAAAATAACTCCATCATATGGGCCATTATGTTTATTAATTTCGAGTATTGTGTCAAACGAAATAATTAATTACTTTTATAAATTTAATGATAATAATTTAATTGGAAAAACATTAATGATTAATATGCTTACATATGAACAAAATATAATTGAATGGGAAAAGAAAAATGATTGTGAGGTGTGTGGCAGTGATAGTAAGTAATTTAAAAAAGCAATTAGGTGGTAAAGAAGTTTTACAAGATGTAACTTTTACTTTATCTGAAAATGATAAGGTTGGGCTAGTTGGTGTTAACGGTTCGGGTAAATCAACTTTACTTAAAGTATTATCTGGTCAACTTGAAGCTGATTCAGGTAGTATTAAACTAGGTGATAAAACTATAGGATATTTAAAACAAGAAATATCATATAAGTATAATGATTTAACAATTCTTGAATATATTGAACAAGAAACTGGAATAGCAGAATTAGAAACTAGACTTCATGCTTTAGAAGATGCGTTGAATGATGCAAACATGGATGAATATAGTGATGTCCTAAACAAATTCTTAGTAATGGATGGTTATTCATTTGAGGATAATCTAAAAGAAGTTTTAGCAGGTTTAAAATTACACGAAGATTTATCTAGTAAAATAGGTACACTTTCTGGTGGAGAAAAAATAAAAGTTTTATTAGCAACACTTTTATTAACTAATAATGATGTGTTATTACTTGATGAACCTACAAACAATTTAGATGTAGAAGCTATTGAATGGTTAGAATCATATTTAAAAAATTCAAATAAAGAAATGATAATCGTATCACACGATGAAGTATTCTTAAATACTATAACAAGTAAAATCTTTGAATTATCTGATGGAAGTATTAAAGAATATAATCTTTCATATAGTGATTATTTAAAACAAAAAGAACTAGAATATAATCAATTAAAAGATGATTACGAAAGAGCTCAAGAACAAAAAGATAAATTAAAAAAACAAGTTCAAAAAGCTAAAGAGTGGGCTAATAAAGGTGTTAATAAAAAGGCTCATAATGATAATGATAAACTTTCAAATAATTATTCGAAAGAAAGAACAAATACAGGTAATATTTCAAAATTAACTAAGGAACTAGAAGAATTAAAAATTCCAAAGTTTGAAGAAAAAAGACCTATAAAAGTATTCTTTAATTTTGAGGATTCTAAAGGTAACAAAGATATTACGCTTAAGAATCTTGTATGTGGTTATGAAACATTCCATACACCTGAAATAAATTTATTAATTCCATTTGGATCTAGAGTAAATATTACAGGTGGAAATGGATCAGGAAAAACTACACTTATTAAAACTATTCTTGGACAAATAGATCCTGTAACAGGAGAAATAAGAATAGGTAATGATGCAAGAATAGGTTATATTTCTCAAAATACTTTAGATGAACAAACAGGAGATTCTATATATACATATTTAACAAAAGAAAAAACTGATATAGATAAAGCTTTTGTATTTGTATTATTAAATAAATTTAGTATTAACTATGATGATAAAGATAAACCATATTCATCATTATCTCCTGGTGAAAGAACTAGAGTTAATTTAGCTAAACTTGCATTAGATAATATTAATGTTCTTATACTTGATGAGGTAACAAACCATCTAGATAAAGAAGCATTAGATTTAGTATATGAATTAGTTAGAGATTATGGTGGTACAATAATTAGTATTTCACATAATAGAAAATACAATGAGCAATTAAATCCAGATATTGATTTAGATATTAAAACTGGTGTTGTTACACAAAAACATTTAACAAAACATATGTCATAGAAAGATGTAGAAATACATCTTTTTATTTTACAAAAAATATGTTATTATAGTATATGTAAGAATAGGAGGGATTTTTATGGATAATGACGCTAAAAAGTTAAATACCGTAGAGAATGACGCCGTAGAAATGCCTTTTACTCAAGATACTATTAATAATAATGAAACTGAGGATGTAGCAGAAATGCCATTTGAACCAGTTTTTGATGAACCTACTACTGAGACTGAACCAGTAGTAGAAACTACTCCAGCTCCAGTTGAGCCAGTAGCTCCTGTAGTAGAAGAACCTACTATTGAACCTGTGCAAGAAGAAGTAATTGAAAACGTAGAACCTGTTGAGGAAGTAAAAGCTCCTAATATTATGCCAGGACCAATAATAGATGAAAGAATAATTAATAATCCTATTTATAATAAACAAATGTCTGATACTCAAGTAGAGGATAAAGTTGGACCTGGTCTTTCTTTATCTGAAAACAGTAATATGATCATTGATGACAGAATTAAAAATAATCCTGCATATCAAAATGTATCATTTGATAATTCGGACGTTAAAGTAGATACAGTATCTAATACTGAAGATGTTGTACAAAAAGATAAGAAGAGTGTATTTGGTAAGAATGTATTTAATTTAAAACATAAATCTATATTATTACCAGTAATAGCATTCGTATTTGCTGTTGGACTTGGTATATATTTATTTGTTTCATCATCTAATGCTAAGACAGTTAATTTAATTAAAATAACTGAATCAAATAAAACTGGATATATGGATAATGACGGAACAATAGTAGTTAAATCTAAATACTTATCTGGTACAGATTTTTATAATGGATATGCTATTGTAAAAAATGACAATAACTTATACTGTGTATTAAATGGTAAAGGCGTATTTGAAATACCATGCGGAAACTATACATATATAGGATTCTATGATGGTAAATATATAGCATCTAAAATTACTAATGATGGATTAAAACAAGCTTTACTTGATAAAAACTTAGATAATATTACTAAGTTTAAATATGATAATATTTCATATATTAATAATGGTATTTTTACTTTTAGAAGAGATGAAACAGTTGGTGTTTTAAATAGTGTTGGAAAAGAGATATATACATTTAAAGTAGATGAAGTTGATGATAAGAATATAATCTTAGAAGTATCTAATTCTAAATCTAAGAATAAATATGCAAGAATTAAGGTTAATGATTCTACAACTATTATTAATATTAATACAGGTAAAGAAGTATATAAATATACCTTAAATGAAGTAAGTGCTCTTGAAAATAATGTATTTTCTATTAAAGAACCAGATAAAGAAAATAATACATATATTTATATAGAAGACGATGAAGTTAAGTTTATTACTAATAACTATAAATATATAAGAATTGATGATTATAATTCTAATATTGCATTATGTATTAAGAATAATTCAAAAATTGATTATATTAATTTAACTAATAGTGAAATAATTAATGATAATGAAAATAATGAATATTATTATAATGATGGAATAGTGTTAGAAAAAACACATGACTTCAACTTAAATACTGATGTTTATAATATTCTAGATAGTACAGGAAAGATTGGATCATTTACATCTATTACTCCTGTGGATAAACTATTCTATAATGGAATGCTTAAAGTTATAGTTTATGAAGATAAATATAACTATATAAATACTAAGGGTAAAACTATTAGTAATAAAGCATATGATATAGCAGAAAATTTTGAAGAAAATGGTTATGCAGTAGTTGCAAATAATGAAAAATATGGTATTCTAGATACTAAAGCAAATGAAGTAGTTTCACTTAGTTATTTAGGTATTGAACAATTAGATAAAGATTTATATAAAACACTAAAGGAAAAATACAACTTAGAGTTATTTGCATTTAAAACAGATAACAATAAAGTCGGATTCATTACAAGCAATAATAAGGAGTATATAAACGCTACTTATAGTTCATATGAGTTTGTTGATAATGAATATCCATTTGTAAAAGTGTTCTATGGTAATGAACCTGTATTATTAAACTTAGTTAATAAGAAAGAAATTAACATAGATAATGATAGTGCTATTCAAATAAAAGATAACTTTGTAATTGTTAATAATAAATACTATAACTATAATGGTAAGCTAATTTATTCTGCTAAATAGAGGGTGGTTTCATGAAAAAGAATTTTATATATTGGGCTATAATAATAGTACTTGTATTTGTACTAGCATATTTCATATTCTCATCAAGTATATTTGATAATGTTAGAAATAGAGCTTCTTTATCAGAAATAGAGGCTACATCTGTTCTTGATGATGTAAAAACATATGTAACAAATAATATAAATAATTATGAAGATGGAACTATTATATTTACTAAGAATGATTTATTAGTAAACTCTATTATAAAAGAAGATAGTAGCTTAGATAAAACTTCTAGAGTATATGTAGAAATATCTGATAGAGTAGTTAAAGATGCATATATTAAAAATAGAAGTATAAATAGTTATTTGATGAATGAAGTTAAATCTAGTAGTTTCGTTGCTAAAGATAATAGTTATTATTATGTTGGTGAAAAAGCAGATAACTATATCATCTTTAATAATAAATTATATAGAATAATGAAAGTTAATAGTGATGGTAATCTATTAATAATAAATAATGATAAAGAAGATGTTGTTGAAAAGAATAAAGTTGATGCATACATTCAAATATTTAAGAATAGAAAGTATTATTCATATATTAAGAACGTAACTTTATTAAATATTAGTGATTATAATAATACTATTGAAAATGGTAAAACATATTTAGAATCACTTTATAAATATTTTGTTAATACATCTAATGGATATGAAGTAGTTAATGCTTTAACTGAAAGTGATGATGAAGCAGCATTAAAACTAGTTATTGAAATAGATAAAGACGCTTCATATGAAAAAGGTGTAGGTACAATTGTTGATCCAATAATAATAAGCGAATAATTTCGCTTATTTTTATTTTTGAAAAAAAGTGAAAAAAAGGCTTGAAATAAAGGAAAAGTAGTGATAAAATGAATTATGTGTGACTGGCTATGATGTGCAAGGTTGCTGATACACCGGGTTAAGTTGTTAATTAGTAATAAAGCAAATTGACTGTTTATCAGGTTTTTGCATTGAGCAAGTCTATACAAGATATAGGCGAAAGGAGGCTATTTATGGCAAACAAGATCCAAATCAATCTTAAAGCTTACGAACATAGAGTTATCGATAAAGCTGCTGCAAAGATTGTAGAAACTGTTAAAAGAACAGGTGGAGAAGTAAGTGGACCAATTCCACTACCAACAAAGATTGAAAAAGTAACAATCTTAAGAGCTGTTCATAAATACAAAGATTCTCGTGAACAATTTGAAATGAGAACTCACAAAAGATTAATTGTCATCAATAACCCAAGTAAAGACACAATCGAGGCACTTACTCGTTTGGATTTACCAAGTGGTGTTGAGATAAGTATTAAATAATTCATTTAAAAATTTATAGGAGGAAAAAATGAGAAAAGGAATCTTAGGTCGTAAGATCGGGATGACTCAAGTATTCGCTAAGAATGGTAAATTAATTCCAGTTACAGTAATCTCAGTTGAACCAAATTATGTTTCACAAATTAAAACTGTTGAAACTGATGGTTATAACGCTGTTCAACTTGCTTACTGTGATGCTAAAGAAAAAAATACATCTAAAGCTGAACTTGGTCATTTAAAGAAAGCAAATGTTTCACCTAAGCGCTTCATTAAAGAAATCAGAAATGCTGATGTTAGCGCATACACATTAGGTGGAGAAGTTAAAGCTGACATCTTTACTGTTGGAGAA
>JAEEGL014212760.1_pt1 | contig 17206 bp, 12 predicted proteins | sample 9134231 | NCBI WGS metagenome assembly JAEEGL01 (sample SAMN16246548, study PRJNA631951) | gut metagenome | biome: gut microbiome; feature: rumen; material: fiber-attached | host: Bos | place: Iran: Karaj | collected 2018-10
CATGGAACACCCTTGGGGTTTCTTCTGTGGAAGAGATGCGAGCTTTGGATGCCAAAGAGTTGGTAAAGGCAGCAGGAGCGTACAATTCCATGACGGTGGAAGGATATGTAATTACCGAGCAGCCCTATCTTACCTATGAAAAGGGAGAGAACAACGAAGAGGCATTATTAAACGGATTCAATGCCCATGAAGCAGATGTGTTTACCATCTTAGGAACAAAGGTAACACCGGAGAATTATTTGGATGTTTTGCGCGGTTCATTTGGTGATGAAGCAGAAGAGATTGCAAAGCTTTACCCGGTAAATGGAAAGGATGCAAAGACATCATATAATGCGGTGATGTCGGGAGCCTGGTTTGCCTACAGTCATCATGTTTGGTCCCGCTATATGGCATCTCAGAACAAGCCGGTATATGAGTACTGCTTTACCAAAGAAAACAAAGGACTCTCCACAAATCATGCCGGAGAGCTGCCGTATTTTTACGGATGCTTAGATACCCAGCCGCAGAACTATACAAGTTCGGATTATGAACTGTCCGAAACGATCGTTTCTTATATTACAAACTTTGCCAAGACCGGAAATCCCAACGGAGCGGGACTGCCGGAGTGGCCCACATATTCCGAGCATCCGAACAGTGTGCTGGAACTGGGCGAGACCATTGAAATGATGAAAGATCCGTATCTTGATTTATATCAATGCCTCGACAAAGCACAGGGGTATGATGGTCCCGAATAATGGGAAATTAAATTGACATAGCTTGGGGAAAAATATAAAATGAGAAGACCGAGCATTTCTTGCCGGGGATTTAATGAGGTCGGTGCAGCCCGAGATAAGTGGCGTTGAAGTCCGGGTCTTACGCGATGGGAACTTGCGAACCGTGTCAGGTCAGGAATGAAGCAGCACTAAGCGAGACCTCTCATGTGCCGTGAGGGTGCCTGGACCGAGTTAACTGTTTCGGTTACGGCCGGCCTGTCGATCCCCGGCAGATGCTTGGTTTTTTTGTGGAATTTTTTATGATTATTGCAAACTATTTTATAAAATTTATTATTTTCAGTTTTATGGGCTGGATTTATGAGTGTTTTTACTGTGCCGTAAAGACGGGACATTGGGATAACCGTGGATTTTTATTCGGACCTATCTGTCCGATTTACGGACTGGGCGCTACGGGAGCATTAATTATATTCCATGAACTTCCGGTGTTTCATGGTGCCGATACTCCCATTTGGCAGATTTTTGTAATATGCGCAGTTGGAAGCGCTATTTTGGAATATAGTATTTCTTATATTTTGGAGAAACGATTTCACGCCATGTGGTGGGATTACTCCGATACGCCGTTGAATGTAAACGGAAGAATCTGTTTGCCTGCAACCTTAAGCTTTGGTGTGGCGGGTGTTGTAATTGTAAAGTTTTTCTTCCCCTGGTTTTTGGGACATTATGCAGCCGTAGAGGCTCATCCGTATATAAGTGAGCTTGTGGGTATGGCGTTTGCCTTTTTGCTGGGTATGGACTTGGCTTTATCCATTGCGGCTATTACGCAGCTTCTTTCTTATTTGGATGACGTGCAGGAGAAGTTTGACGAAAAGATGGAGGCTTCTGTGGAAGCAGTGGCAGCTACACCGAATATGATAAAAGAAAAAGTGTCTGAGGCTCCGGCGGCCATCAAAGAAAAGTTACCGGAATCACCGCAAGCACTGGTGGAGATGGTTTCCGAGATGCCTTCCGCTTTGAAGGAAAAGGTATCGGAAATGCCTGCCGCCATTATGGGTAAAGCATCGGAAGTGCCTGCTATCATTAGGGAAAAGGCTGAGGGATTGAACTGGCGCCAGCGCTATCATTTGCGCAGTATAAAGACCTTTAAGGTAGGAAAAAAGTCCGGTTGGTTTGAAAAAATGAGAAAAGAGATAAAAAATGACGATGTTGCATAATGGGGAGTTCGAGGAGCTGATTCGGGAATTGGCGGAAGACCCCAGATGTCAGAAGATGAAAGAGTATTTGCAGCACAGCGACGTGACTACCTTTGATCATTGTCTGGATGTGGCTCAAAAGAGCTTTGCCTTAAGCAGAAAACTACACTTAAAAGTGGATGAAAAAGCATTGGTGATAGGTGCCTTCTTGCATGATTACTATTTGTATGATTGGCACGATTACGGCGATAAGCTTCACGGATATCATCATGCGGATCGGGCGCTTCAAAATGCCTTGAAAGACTTTCAAATCGGGGAGACGGAACAGAGTATTATTTACAGCCACATGTGGCCGTTGAATCTCACCCGAATTCCGGGGACAAAGGAAGCCTTTGTGGTATGTATGGTGGATAAGTGGGTTTCTGCAAAAGAAACATTAAAAAAATATCAAAAGAAGGAAAAAGAGTAGATTATGTACAACGTGAAATCACCCAGAGCAGAAGAGTTTATCAGCGATGAGGAAATCAGAGAGTCCTTGGAGTTTGCCGAAAAGAATAAGTCCAACGTGGCTTTGATTGACGAGATCTTAAATAAGGCCCGTAAAATGAAGGGAGTGTCTCACAGAGAGGCTCTTGTTTTGTTGGATTGCGATATTCCGGAAAAAAATGAAGAAATCTATCAGTTGGCGCGAGACATTAAAAACGAATTCTATGGAAACAGAATCGTTATGTTTGCGCCTCTTTATTTATCCAATTATTGTATTAACGGATGTGAATATTGTCCGTATCATGCGAAGAATAAGCATATTCGTCGTGTAAAACTATCTCAGGAAGAAATCCGGAAGGAAGTCATTGCATTACAGGATATGGGTCACAAACGACTTGCCCTGGAGTGCGGAGAAGACCCGGTGCACAATCCTATCGAGTATGTGCTTGAGAGTATCAAAACCATTTACGGAATTCACCATAAAAACGGAGATATCCGTCGTGTCAACGTAAACATTGCAGCGACTACGGAAGAAGAATACCGCATGCTTAAGGATGCGGGAATCGGTACCTATATTCTGTTCCAGGAAACCTACGACAAGGTGCAGTATGAAAAACTGCATCCAACCGGACCAAAGCATGATTATGCTTGGCATACCGAGGCCATGGACAGAGCCATGTTAGGCGGAGGCATTGATGATGTGGGACTGGGCGTTCTTTTCGGTCTTAATAATTATCGTTATGACTTTACAGGAATCATTATGCACGCTGAGCATTTGGAGGCTTATACCGGAGTTGGACCTCATACTATCTCCGTACCTCGTGTACGCCCGGCGGACGATATCGATCCGGATGTCTTTGACAACGGACTTTCTGACGACCTGTTTGCAAAGATTGTAGCCTGCATTCGAATTGCCGTTCCGTATACGGGAATGATTGTATCCACCAGAGAAAGTGTGGCTTCCAGAAAGCGGGTGTTGGAACTGGGTATTTCTCAGATTTCCGGAGGAAGCAAGACTTCCGTGGGAGGCTATGCCGAGGAGGAAGCGGAAGAAGACAACTCCGCTCAGTTTGATGTGATTGACAATCGTACCCTGGATGAAGTGGTACGTTGGCTTATGGAACTTGATTATGTGCCGTCTTTCTGTACCGCATGTTATCGTGCGGGAAGAACCGGTGATCGCTTTATGGAGCTTTTAAAAAGCAAGCAGATTGTAAACTGTTGCCATCCCAACGCACTTATGACTTTAAAGGAGTATCTGATGGATTATGCTTCCGAGGATACCAGAAGAATCGGAGAGGAATTAATTGCCAAAGAGTTAAAGGTGATTACCAATCCAAACGTAAAGAAACAGTGCGAAGAGAACTTGATTGAAATTGCAGGCGGAAAGAGGGATTTCCGCTTCTAGGAGGAAAAATGGGGTTAAATGAAACGCCGAATGCCGAGCGAATTCAAATCGGAATTTTCGGTCGGAGAAATGCCGGAAAATCCACCTTGTTTAATTTATTGGTGGGAGAAGATTTAGCGGTGGTATCCGATGTTTTGGGCACTACTACCGACCCTGTGAAAAAGGCCATGGAGCTTCTTCCTTTAGGGCCGGTGCTTTTTATTGACACGCCGGGCTTAGACGATGAAGGTGAACTTGGTGAAAAACGAATTACAAAAGCCAAACAGATTTTAAGAAAAATCGATATGGTAGTGTTTGTAAAAAGCGACGGGGATAAGGATGGATTTGAAGAAAGCTTTTTGGCGGAGATTAAAAAGAGAAATCTGCCCTGCGTGATCCTTACTTCCCGGGAAAACTGGAGCAGGGAAGCGGTCTTAAACCAAATCATTGCGACATACGAACTGCCAAAGGAACGCCCTTTGGTTCGGGATATGATTTCCATAGGTGACAAAGTGGTGTTGGTGATTCCCATCGACAAATCTGCACCCAAAGGCCGTTTGATTTTGCCCCAGCAGCAGGTGATTCGGGATATTTTGGATGCCGGAGGAGTGCCGGTGATTTGCAGAGACACGGAACTGAAGGATACCTTAGCCGGTATGGAAAACCCGCCGAAAATGGTGATTTGTGATTCTCAGGTCTTTGAGGCAGTAGCAGAGATTGTGCCAAAAGAGATTCCCATGACTTCCTTTTCCATGTTGATGGCGCGCTATAAAGGGGATTTAAAGGCCCAGATACAAGGAGCCTTTGCTATTGGCGGACTAAAGGAAGGAGATTGCATTTTAATCTCCGAGGGCTGCTCTCACAAGAGACAGTGTAAGGATATCGGTTCCGTAAAGATTCCGGGCTGGATCAAAGAGAAAACCGGAAAAGACTTTGCTTATGAGTTTACCTCCGGCGGAGAGTATCCGGAGGATTTGTCAAAGTATAGTCTGATTATTCACTGCGGTGGATGTATGCTTCCGGCGCGGGAGATGAATTATCGCATCGAAACGGCAAAAGAACAGCAAATACCAATTACCAATTACGGTGTGTTGATTGCATATCTGCACGGCATCTTAGAGCGTGCAGGGGAAGTATTTAGGTGAGGAAGATATGAAAAAAATAGGAGTAATCGGAGCAGGAAGTTGGGGCAGTGCCTTAGCTTCCTTGCTTTGCAAAAACGGACATGATGTAATTCTTTGGTCCCACAGACCCTCTCAGATTTCTCAAATGGCAAAAACCGGAGTAAACGATAAGCTTCCGGGATTGCGTTTGCCGGAGGGATTAAAGTTTACTGCGGATTTAAAAACTGCGTCACAGAACAAGGATTTGCTGGTGATTGCGGTGCCTTCCGTGGCGGAGCGGGAAACGGCTCAAAAATTGAAAGAATTTCTGCCAAAAGGGCAAAAGATGATTACGGTTTCCAAAGGAATCGAAGATACAACCTTTTATACCCAGACGGAGATTTTGGAGGAGGAACTCCCTGATGCAAACGTAGGAGTGTTAAGCGGTCCCTCCCATGCAGAGGAAGTGATTATCGGTTTGCCCACATTGGTGGTGGCGGGTGCAAAGGATCAGGAGTTTGCAAAGGAAGTGCAAAAGATATTTTCCAATGAAAATTTCCGGGTCTACACCAGCGAGGATGTGCTGGGGATTGAAATCGGGGCCTCGTTAAAAAACGTGATGGCATTGGCAGCCGGTATGTCCGATGGGTTGGGTTACGGAGATAATGCCAAGGCTGCTCTGATTACCCGTGGTATTCGGGAAATGGAAAAACTGGCTATTGCCATGGGCGGAAAGCCCGAGACTCTGGGAGGCTTAACCGGTGTGGGAGATCTGATTGTAACCTGTCAGTCCATGCATTCCAGAAACCGGAAGGCGGGATATTATATTGGACAGGGTCTTTCACCGGAAGAGGCCTATGAAAAGGTCCAAATGGTAGTGGAAGGCGCCTATTCCGCCAAGGCTGCCCTGGGTCTGGGAGAGAAATACAAAGTAGACCTCCCCATTATCCGAGGGGTCAACGAAGTTTTGTTTCAGGGAAAGGACCCGAAAGAGGCGGTTTTTGAACTCATGAATCGTAGCCTAAAACCTGAAATGTAGAGTTGTCACGGGTTATGGAATATGGTACTCTTTAAACAATGGGTTTATTATAAGTTTTAGGAGATTTTTAGCATGGCAGCGGCAGAGCGTACCGAAGATGTTCTCAAACGGATTCACGTTTTATTTTCAAAAGCAGAACCTTATAACGGAAGTAAGCGAAGAGTCATTGTAGATAAGATGGATATGATGGATTTGCTGAAGGAGTTAAATGAGTGCATGTACGATATGATGGATGAACATGAGCTCACCGTTCAAAGCCGCGAGAAGGCCCTTCGTCAGCAGCAAAAGGAATTAGATGATTTATCTTTTGAGGCCAGAAAAAAGGCGGAGGATATTTACGCCGCTTCCGTAATCTATTCCGACCAGGCGTTGGCTCAAATCCAGGATATAATGAAGACCGCGGAGGATCGCTGTGAGCAGTTTTATCAGGAGATGAGAACTGCAATGAAGGAGCAGCGCCAGCAGGTGAAGACCAATCAGTACGATTTGAAATCTCAGTTGCAGGATTTTATCGATGTTCAGAAATATACAAAATTAATAGACGAGGAAAATGCCCGTCGGGCAAAGGAAAAGGAAGAGGGTTCCGAGTTGCCGCCCCAGGGAGGCGCTATGGCGGCACCTGCTCCGGAGATTAAAATCAACACGGAGTATTTTGAGAAAGCGGGATTGGAAGTTCCGGGTGAAGAGGGTAAAGCCTCTGATGAAAAAGGAGCGGCTGATTTGTCCGTGGATTTGGATGCGGAATATTTTGAGTGGAAAGAGAATGAAGACGGTCAGAAGGAGACCGAGGACAAAAAGTCCAAGTTTTCTCTGTTTTCCAAAAAGGATGCTTAGGTACAGTCAGGATAGAGAGGTAGTTTATGAAACTTTCAAATACGGGAATGTATTTAGTTAACGGTAGCGATTTGGTGGCCGACGGCGTGGATGCCGGCGCGGTTTTGGAGTCAAAGTACGGAAAGAAGATTTCCAAAGAAGAGGCAAAACAAAACACCATTGCTTATGGCATTTTAAAGGCTCACAACACTTCCGACAATATGGAGGCGTTGCAGATTAAGTTTGACAAATTGACCAGCCACGACATTACCTATGTGGGAATTATTCAGACTGCCCGTGCTTCGGGACTTACCAAGTTCCCCATTCCTTACGTGCTTACCAACTGTCATAACTCTTTGTGTGCCGTTGGTGGAACCATTAACGAAGATGACCACATGTTTGGTCTTACCTGTGCCAAGAAATACGGCGGAGTTTATGTGCCTCCTCATCAGGCAGTCATTCATCAGTTTGCAAGAGAGATGCTTGCAGGCGGTGGAAAGATGATTTTGGGATCCGATTCCCATACCCGATATGGTGCGCTTGGAACCATGGCTATGGGAGAAGGCGGACCGGAGCTTGTAAAGCAGCTATTAAACAGAACTTACGATATTAATATGCCGGAAGTGGTGGGCGTATACTTTACGGGTTCACCGCGAAAGGGCGTGGGACCTCAGGACGTGGCGCTTGCTATTATTGGTGAGGTCTTTGACAAGGGCTATGTAAAAAATAAAGTCATGGAATTTGTGGGCCCGGGTGTGGCAAACTTATCCGTTGACTTCCGTATCGGCGTAGACGTAATGACCACAGAAACCACCTGTCTTTCTTCTATCTGGAAGACGGATGCGAAAGTGGAGGAGTTCTACGAGATTCATGGACGAAAAGAGGATTACAAAGAATTAAATCCGAAGGATGTGGCATATTACGATGGCATGATTGAAATTGATTTATCCGAAATCAAGCCTATGATTGCAATGCCATTCCATCCGTCAAACACCTATACCATCGAAGAGTTAAACGCAAACCTTATGGATATTTTGGAGGATTGCGAAAAACGTGCCAAGGTATCCTTGGACGGTAAGGTGGACTTTTCCTTAAAGGATAAAGTGCGCAACGGAAAGCTTTATGTGGATCAGGGTATCATTGCCGGATGTGCCGGCGGTGGTTTTGAAAATATTTGTGATGCGGCCGATATCCTGCGTGGCGCATCCATCGGACCGGATGAGTTTACACTTTCCGTATATCCGGCCAGCACACCGATTTATATGGAATTGGTAAGAAACGGTGCGGTAGCGGACTTGATGGCTACGGGAGCCATTGTAAAAACAGCATTTTGCGGACCGTGTTTCGGTGCGGGAGATACCCCGTCCAATAACGGATTTTCCATTCGTCATTCCACCAGAAACTTCCCGAACCGCGAGGGCTCAAAGCTTCAGAACGGTCAGATTTCTTCCGTGGCACTTATGGATGCTCGTTCCATTGCGGCGACGGCAGCAAATAAGGGCTACTTAACGGCAGCAGATGAGTTGAATGTAAACTTTACAAAGCCCAAGTATTTCTTTGACAAGACCATCTATGAGAATCGGGTATTTGATTCCAAGGGTGTGGCAGATGAAAGCGTAGAAATTAAGTTTGGACCAAATATTAAAGACTGGCCGGCCATGAGCCCCTTGCCAAAGCATATGTTTTTAAAAGTGGTTTCCGAGATTCACGATCCGGTTACCACTACAGACGAATTGATTCCTTCCGGAGAGACTTCTTCTTATCGTTCCAATCCTTTGGGACTGGCTGAGTTTACTTTGTCCCGTAAGGATCCGGAGTATGTAGGTCGTGCCAAGGAAGTGCAAAAGATTCAAAAGCTTATTGAAGAAGATACCTGTCCGGGAGATTTGTCACCGGAATTCCATGAGGTGATTCATACCGTAAAGGAATCTTTCCCGGAAGTAGATCGCCATAATATCGGTGTGGGAAGTACCATATTTGCCGTAAAGCCCGGAGACGGTTCCGCCCGTGAGCAGGCGGCTTCCTGTCAGAAGGTGTTAGGTGGTTGGGCAAATATTGCCAATGAATATGCCACCAAGCGTTATCGCTCCAATTTGATTAACTGGGGCATGCTTCCTTTTGTGATTCCGGAGGGAGACTTGCCGTTTAAAAACGGAGATTATCTTTTTGTTCCGGATATTTATGACGCCGTTGCAGAAAAGAAGAGCGTGATAAAAGCCTATGTTGTAAAGAAGGATTCCTTAAAGGAATTTGATCTTTCTCTTGGGGAGCTTACGGATGATGAGAGAGAAATCATCCAAAAGGGATGTTTGATTAACTATTACAAAGCACAGTAGTTTTGGGAGAATTGATTTGAACAAGGAAGAAAAGTACGACAGAGAATATGCCAGACGAATGGTGAAACGGTTTTTGCCGCTGGCCATTGTGGCCATTGTGGCTGCCATGGGTATCATTTTGTTCTACTTCGGAGTAAAAAGATACTATGGTATAAAACAGGGGGTTGACACTTTGGTGCGTGCATTTACCCCCATCATTCTTGGGTTTGTCATGGCATTTTTGATGAATCCCATGATGATGTTTTTTGAGAAACGCTTCCTTCCTTTCTTTTTAAAGAAAGCCAAAGATGAGAAGCGGGTGAGAAAGAACGTTCGTCTGATTACCACATTGATTTCGTTGGTAATTCTTTGGGGAATCGTGGTTTTGTTTTTCTCCGCCGTGGTACCGGAGTTTATTTCCACTGTGACTTACCTATCCAATCATTTGGTGGAGCAGATCTACGGAGTTTTGGATTGGGCCAATGAAATTACCAGAGGCCGCTATGAAGAAGCCATAATGGGGGCGAAAAACGACGAGAAGATTTTTGCCGGTATTGAGTGGGCGGTTAACTATGTCAGAAATTATCTGGATTTGGAAGATCAGGATAAGCTGATAAAATGGATTACCGGTTTTGGGTACGGATTGGCAAAGACGGCCATTAATATTATTATCGGTATCTTTGTTTCCGTATACGTGCTTCTGGAAAAAGAAAAGTTCAAGGGACAGATTAAGAAACTGATTTACGGGGTGTTCCAGGTAAAGACGGGAAATACCGTAATGGAAGTGGTGCGAAAGATTAATGATATTTTCTACGGATTTATCATCGGAAAAATCATTGATTCCGCCATTATCGGTGTAATCTGTTACGCGGTGATGAGGATTGTCAATATGCCGTATCCGATTTTAACATCGGTGATTATCGGTGTGACAAATATTATTCCGGTATTCGGTCCATACATCGGAGCCGTTCCCACGGTGATTATTATTTTCCTAACCGAGCCAAAGATGGGTATTTATTTCCTGGTATTTATCCTGATTTTGCAGCAATTGGACGGAAACCTTATCGGACCGAAGATTTTGGGAGATTCCACGGGCATTACATCCTTCTGGGTGGTGCTTGCAATCGTGGTTGGCGGATATCTTTTCGGATTTATGGGAATGCTTTTGGGAGTTCCTACCATGGCAGTGATTTACTATGTCTTTGGCAGAATCTCCAGGTATTTGCTTCGAAAACGAAACCTTCCTACGGGGACGGAGGAGTTTACGGATATCGACCATGTGGATGAAGAAACACTGGCTTTGGTACCGAAGGATCCGGAGAGAGAGGCCCAAAGAGCCAGAGCTAAGACTCCAAAGTTCTTAAAGAAAAAAGAAGGTTAGTGTGCTACACTTGAAATAATAAAATGTATTCAGCTGAGGTGAAATGGTGGATCGTAACGAATACAAGGCGAAACTCGACGAGATTAAAAAGCTTGTAAACCAGGAGAAAAAAGGAGAGGCGTTGGAACTTTTGCGCGGTGAAAACTGGAAAAAGGTTCCCAATGTAAATATTTTGTTGCAGGCGGGAGAATTGTTTGAAGCCTGCAATGAGCTTGAGGAAGCAAAGGAATTATTGGAGATTGGTCATGAGCGCTCCCCTATCGGGCGTATGATCATCTTTCGCCTTGCCATCATAGCGGTAAAGCTAAACAATCTGGCTGCCGCACAGGATTACTACGATGAGTTCGTAGAGATTGCACCTCATGACAGTATGAAATATATCATCCGCTACGAGATTAATCGTGCAAAAGGTGCGGATACCAATACCTTAATTTCCGTATTGGAGGAATTGAAGTCCTCCGATTTCATGGAAGAATGGGCATATGAGCTGGCCAGACTGTATCACAAGGCCGGTGAAGTGGATAAATGTATTGATTTATGTGACGAGATTATTCTTTGGTTTGGAGACGGCCCCTATGTGGAACGGGCGTTGGAATTAAAAATGCTTTATCATCCTTTGGATAAGAACCAGGAGGATAAGTATCGTTTGATTCAGCAGAAAAAGGACGGTATTACCGAGATTCATCCCGGAGAAGAGGCAGGCAACAACGAGATTTTGCATAAGCCCATTCAGATTCCGGAAGTGGAAGTGTCACCGGATAAGTTTAATACCGTGAATCTTCAGGCAGAGATTCAGCGTAACATCGAAGAGATTATGCAGGCTACGGAATCTGCTGAGATTGATGAGAATTTAGAGGCCATCAAGGGCTTGGTGGAAGACATTCCTTATCTTCGTATGAAGGAAGAAGAACTTCCGGATCCGGAAGAGAAAAAGGAAGAAGATAAAAAGTTGGACGAGACCTTAAAGCATAATTTCCAGGAGTACTTAACGGAGGCCCATGACGGACAGGTAAGTTTTATTTTGCCGGAAGACAAAGGGGAAAACGTACCAAAGATCAAGGGCCAGATGACCATTGAAGAAGTAATGGAAAACTGGGAGAAGACCCGAGCTGCCGCAAAAGCAGCACTGGACGAAGCAGAGCAGCTTCGCTTTGAGCAGACAAAGGCTCGGGCTATTTCCGCGGTGACTCAGATTATGGATCGCTTAGAGGAAGTGTCTCCGAAGCTGGATGCCGGTATGACCCCTCGGGAGCTTTTAAAGGAAGAATACTTATCTAAGGCAGTGGTCAGCGAAGCGGAAACCATTGCGGATAATCTGATCAAAGATGCTACCGAAGAGAAACCGAGTGAAAACGAAGAAGAAAAACAGGCGTTAAAAGAGAACCGTACTTTCCCGATTCCAAGAATCGAAGAAAACGGCAAGGTCACAGGTGTCGGTTTGGAGATTCCGGTAGTGGCAGCTGCTGAAGTAGCGGAAGGCGTGACAGCTGCAGCAGAGGTGGCAGCTCCTGTCCTTACCCACGACGAAGAATCTACCACACCTACTTGGACCCCGCCTACCTTAACAGAAGAAAAAGAAGAGGAAGAAGCGCAAGAGAAAGAGGCGGAGGAAGAACTTCCGGCAATCGATGTTTCCGACTTGTTTGATGATGAGGAAGAGGAGCCGGAGGAAGACCTTGAGGAGACTTCGGAAGAGACAGCCGAAGAATCCGATGAAGACGAATACTCTGAAGTAGAAAATGACTCCGAGATGCGGTTGGCCGATTCCATTGCTGAACTGATGGAAGAAGAGGAAGAACCGGAGCCGAAGCCTGAGCTTACAAAAGAGCAAAAAGAGAAGGAAGAATCCATTTACAACGGAAGAACCATTGATTTGGCTAAACTTGCTCCGGATGTTGTCATCGACAATCCGGTGAAAAAGGAAGATATTATATCCGGTGCGACTCAGCAGGAGCTTACGGAGGCGGAAAAAGAGGCGTTTTCTTACTTTACACCGATTATCGGTATGGAAGAAAACCTTTGCCAAGTGTTAAGCGGACTTAGAAAAAGATTTGCTGTTTCCGACAGTGCCAAGAGCGGCAATGTGATTATTTACGGCGGTAAGGGAAGCGGAAAAACCACTCTTGCCACAAATCTTATTAAGGTGATGCAGGAAGAGACCGGAAAGCCTGCCGGCAATGTAGGAAAGATTGACGGTCAGCGCCTGAATGAAAAAGATATTAAGCAGCTGTTTGCAGCCGTGGCAGGCGGATGTTTGATTATCGAAGAGGCGTCTACGTTGTCTACGGAAAGTGCCGTTACCTTATCCCTATTGATGGACAACGATAAGACCGGCATGATAGTAATTCTTGAGGATTCAAAAGAGAACCTTCAGAGATTTTTAAACAATAACGTGGAATTCGGAAAGAAATTCACTGAGAGAATCAACATCCCGGTTCTTACCATCGATGAATTGGTAAACTTCGGAAAAGTATATGCCTTAGAGCTGGGATATAACATTGACGAAATGGGTGTGCTTGCCCTTTATGACAAGATTAACATTCGATTCCGTCCGGATCATCCGGTGTATGTTACCGGTGTGAAGGAGGTTGTGGATCGGGCCATTGACCATGCGGAAAGAGGAGGCTTGGGAGGCTTCTTCGGTCGACTTGGCGGTAAGCACTACGACGATGAAGGTAATTTAATTCTTCAGGAAAAAGATTTTCAGGATGCATAAGAGGGGTAAGTAATATGAGTAATTTTACGGAACTTGACAGTTATTTGTTCGGTCAGGCAACGCACTATGATATTTTCAAGAAAATGGGCGCACATCCCATGGTGGTTGACGGCGTGGAAGGTATCGTATTTGATGTTTGGGCTCCACATGCACAGGCAGTTGCCGTGGTGGGAGAGTTTAACGGCTGGAACGAGACTTCTCATATGATGGAACGGGTGGCACCTTTGGAGATGGGAATCTATGAGACCTTTATCCCGGAGGCAAAGGAAGGAGACTTGTACAAATATTTAATCTATGCCGGCAACGGCGAGAAGTTGTACAAAGCAGACCCTTACGCCAACATGGCTGAGCTTCGTCCGGAAACCGCTTCAAGAATTGCTTTTGTGGACGGATTCCACTGGACGGACAGCGCGTGGATTAAAAAACGTGGTTCCGTTCAGAATTATTGGGAACAGCCCATGTCTATTTACGAGGTTCATCCCGGCTCCTGGAAGCGTCACCCCGGACGTGAAGACGATGGCTTCTATAACTACAAGGAGTTTGCACAGGCTTTGGGCGACTATGTTTCCGAAATGGGATATACCCATGTGGAGCTTATGGGAATTTCTGAGTATCCGTTTGACGGATCCTGGGGCTATCAGGTAACGGGGTATTATGCTCCTACCTCTCGCTACGGTTCCCCCAAAGACTTTATGTATTTGGTAAACTATTTGCATAAAAAGGGAATTGGCGTAATCTTAGACTGGGTTCCTGCTCATTTTCCGAAGGATGCCCATGGACTTGCCAATTTTGACGGACAGGCGTTATACGAATATGCGGATCCTAAAAAGGGTGAGCATCCGGATTGGGGTACCAAGATTTTTGACTATGGCAAAAATGAGGTGAAAAACTTCCTTATCGGTTCTGCCATTAACTGGATTGAGACCTATCATATCGACGGCCTTCGTGTGGATGCGGTTGCCTCCATGCTTTACCTTGATTACGGTAAAAAAGACGGTCAGTGGGTTGCCAACAAGTACGGAAGCAACGAGAATCTGGAAGCGATAGAGTTTTTCAAGCATATCAACACCTTAATTACCGGCCGTTACAAGGGCGTGGTTATGATTGCGGAAGAATCCACTGCATGGCCAAAGGTAACCGGTTCCGTAGAAGATGACGGATTAAACTTTTCCTATAAGTGGAACATGGGTTGGATGCATGACTTCTTGGATTACATGAAGCTGGATCCTTATTTCAGAAAAGACAATCATAACAAAATGACCTTTGCCATGAGTTACAACGAGTTTGAAAAATACATTCTTGTTTTATCCCATGATGAAGTGGTCCATTTGAAGTGTTCTATGATTAATAAGATGCCGGGTTTAGAGGGAGATAAGTTTAAAAACCTTAAAGCCGGATATGCATTTATGATGGGTCACCCGGGAAAGAAGCTTCTGTTTATGGGTCAGGATTTTGCCCAGTATCAGGAGTGGAGCGAAAAGCGGGAGTTGGATTGGTATCTTCTGGAGAATCCCAATAATAAATCCATCAACGAATGGATGAAGGAATTGCTTCATATGTATCGCAAATATCCCTGCCTTTACGAGCAGGATATTAATTGGAACGGATTCGAATGGATCAATGCCAATGACAGCTATCGCAGTATTTTCAGTTTTGTACGAAAAGGTTTTTCCGGAAAGAAAAATCTTTTGTTTGTAATTAACTTTACACCAATGGCATACGATGACTATCGTGTGGGAGTGCCGGAGAACAAAAAACTGAAACTGGTATTAAACAGTGAAGATGTTCGTTTTGGCGGAACGGAAAGCAAACGTCCGGTAAACTACACGCCGGATCATACAGAGTGTGACGGAAAGGAATACTCTGTTGCTTATCCTCTTCCGGCATACGGAGTTGCGGTATTTTCTTATTAATAATAATCAGAGGGCTTAATGCTTTTAAGTCCTCTTGTTTTTTGTAAAGACTTATGGATGAACTAAAACAGTTTGAAAAAATAAATGAGCCTCTGTCTCCGAGAGCCAGAAAAATGTTTTTCGGCGTTCTTTTGTTGGTGCTTCTGGGTGGATATTTGTTGTATCGCACCTTTGTCACCTTTGACGAGTATGAGGTTTCCTCTTCCTATGAGAAGAACGATTCGGAACAGACTTATTATGAGGATTTTGAAGGAAATCTTTTGTCCTACAGCAGGGATGGGGCCTTTTACACGGATTACGACGGGAATTTGATTTGGAACGAGACCTACGAGATGACCAATCCAAAGATAAAAAAGTGTGAAGGTCGTCTTTTGATTTATGACAAGACGGGTAGTCGCCTGTTTGTGGAATCCGTTTCCGGAAATGAAGGAAAGATTTCCACCAATCTTCCCATTGTGGATGCGGATGTTGCCAAAAACGGAAACGTGGTTGTGCTGATGCAAAACGGGGATACGGGATATCTTAATCTGTACAATATTGACGGGGATATTATCGCTTCCGGGGAGGTACATACCAAGAAGACGGGATATCCGCTGTCGGTGGCGCTTTCCTCTACGGGAGAGCGTTTGGTAATGTCCCTGGTCAATTTGGCAGACGGCGACGTGAAAAGCACGGTTTTGTTTTATGATTTCGGAGCTACGGGAAAAGACAAAACCGACCACATTGTGGGAAAGTTTTCTTATTCTAATATGATTGTTCCCGAGGTGGACTTTGTGGCAAAGGACGAAGCCATTGCTTTCGGTGATTCGGAAATCATTATTTACAGCGGATTGAAAGAGCCGAAGATTAAGAAGGAACTGTTTTTATCCAAAGAAATCAAGAGTGTATTCCACAACGACAATTATTTTGGATTTGTGTCAACGGATGGTGACAATCATAACGTTTTGGACTTATACAATATGTCCATGACCCGAAAGTTTGAACGACAAATTGAAACTAACTATACAAGGATCGGTATATCAAAGACCAATGAGGTAATGCTGACAGACGGCGAGAATGTCAGTATTTTTACGGCCATGGGTGTGAATAAGTTTTCCTATGTGTTTGCCAACGGCTTTGTGGAAATGATTCCTTGGGAAAGCTATCGGACCTACGTTATCATAGAGAAGGATGCAGTAGAAAGGGTACGACTAAAATGACGGTAAATATTTTGTTTCTGCTTGTTTGCGGGTTGATTCTTTTCTTTATATGGAAGGGATACAATCGCGGGCTGCTTGGAATTATATTTGGAATCGTTGGATGGATTTTTGCGCTGTATTTTATTCAGACGGCCACACCGGTAATCGAACAGTATCTTTTGAATAATCCCAAGGTGGTTCAGTCCATCGGGACAAAAGTGGAAAAGAAGCTGGATGAAAAGGTGGAAGATACAGTGGTATCCACGGAGGACATGGGTCCGGTGGAAAAAATGAAGGAGCTTCTGGAAAAGAACAATAAACTGGCGGAACTGGAGAATCAAACAGAGCAGTTATTTGAAGAGAAAAAAAATCAGGTGATCAGTGATGCGGCATTGGTTGTTACCGGATATATTATCCATGCCATTGCAACCATTGCCGCCATAGCGGTGGCATTTCTGATTGTATCTTTTGTATGGAACATTATTCAGTTTATAAATCATGCTCCGGTAATCGGAGGACTCAGTCGGTTTCTGGGATTGGTATTCGGTGCCGCAGAAGGATTTTTAATCGTTTGGATTTTGATGTATATCATTTCTTTGGTTCCCGATACGAATCTGGGGCAGTTGGTACAGACCCAGATCAATGAAAATGAGTTTCTTCTATATTTATATGAGAACAATATTTTGAGGTTATTTTTTGGATAGAAACTATATCTAGTAAGGTCTAAAAAAACACGGAAAATTCACATAAAATTAGTTGACAGAGGGTATACCATTTGTTATTATATGTTTCGCACACGCAAGAAAACTTACGGTGTGCGAAATTTTTTTGAAAAAAGTTGTTGACAAGCGAGCAGCAAAGTGATAATCTATCAGAGTTGTCGCTCACAGGAGAAACAACAAAAGAACCTTGATAATTGAATAGTGAAACAACCTTGAAAGATTCGAAAAACAGAGATCTTTCACAAGATGA
>JAEEGL014617612.1_pt1 | contig 17206 bp, 13 predicted proteins | sample 9134231 | NCBI WGS metagenome assembly JAEEGL01 (sample SAMN16246548, study PRJNA631951) | gut metagenome | biome: gut microbiome; feature: rumen; material: fiber-attached | host: Bos | place: Iran: Karaj | collected 2018-10
ACTGATGTTTGCCATTACTTTGATCCCACGGTCAAGAAGGTAACCTCTAACCTCGGATGGGAGCAGGAGTATTTCCTCGTTGACGAGGGACTCTATGCCGCACGACCAGACCTGCTCCTCACCGGCCGAACCCTGATGGGACACGACTCGGCCAAGAACCAGCAGATGGACGACCACTACTTCGGAGCCATCCCCGAGCGCGTCGCTGCCTTCATGCGCGACCTTGAGATACAGGCTCTGGAGCTGGGCGTGCCCTGCAAGACACGTCACAACGAGGTGGCCCCCAACCAGTTTGAGTTGGCTCCGATCTTTGAGGAGACCAATCTGGCTGTCGACCATAACATGATGCTGATGTCGTTGATGAAGAAGGTGGCCCGCAAGCACGGCTTCCGCGTGCTGCTGCACGAAAAGCCCTTCGCAGGCATCAACGGAAGCGGTAAGCATAACAACTGGAGTCTTTCGACAGATACTGGTGTGCTGCTGCACGCTCCTGGCAGGACGCCGGAGCAGAACCTGCGCTTTGCCACGTTTATCGTTGAGACGCTGATGGGTGTTTACAAGCACAACGGTCTGCTGAAGGCCTCTATCATGAGTGCAACCAACGCTCACCGTCTGGGCGCAAACGAGGCACCTCCCGCCATCGTCAGCTCGTTCCTTGGCAAGCAAGTCTCTGAGCTGCTCGACCACATTGAGAAGGCCGATGTCGACGATATCCTCGCCATGGCAGGCAAGCAGGGGCTGAAGATGGACATTCCCGAGATTCCCGAACTCTTCATCGACAATACCGACCGCAACCGCACCAGCCCATTCGCCTTCACCGGCAACCGCTTTGAGTTCCGCGCCGTGGGCTCAGAGGCCAACTGCGCCTCGGCCATGACAGCCTTGAACAGTGCAGTAGCAGAAGCCCTGGTAGATTTCAAGAAGCGCGTGGATGCCCTGATTCCTGAACTTGAAAAGAAGCTCGAAGGCACAGGTCACAGCGCTGTTTACCACGCCATCATTGAGGTGCTGCGCGAGGACATTAAGACCTGTAAGCCCATCCGTTTCGACGGCAACGGCTACTCTGACGAGTGGGTGGAGGAAGCCGCCAAGCGTGGTCTCGACGTAGAAAAGTCGTGCCCGAAAATCTTCGAGCGCTACCTCGACGCCGAAAGCATACAGATGTTTGAGAGCCTCGGCGTAATGACACGCAAGGAACTGGAGGCCCGCAACGAAGTGAAATGGGAGACCTACACCAAGAAAATTCAGATTGAGGCCCGCGTGCTGGGCGACCTCTCGATGAACCACATCATTCCCGTGGCCACCCGCTACCAGACGGAGCTGCTGCAGAACATCAGCAACCTGGCCGTTGTCTTCCCCATTGATACTGCCGACAAACTCTCGGCCCGCAACAAGAAAATCATTGAGGAGATAGCCGAGCGCACCAGTGCCATAGAGTGCATGGTGGACGAACTGGTCAATGCACGCCGAAAGGCCAACAAGATAGAGGATGAGCACCAGAAGGCCATCGCCTACCACGACGAGGTGGAGCCTAAACTCGACGACATTCGCTACCAGATTGACAAGCTGGAACTCATCGTCGATGACAGTCTCTGGCCTCTGCCGAAGTACCGCGAACTGTTGTTCATCAGGTAAGACAACACCCATCACATCATCATTACAAAGCTCGTGCACCAGCGCTGGTGTACGAGTTTTGTTATTTCCTCTGTACTGCTCTCTTTTCCCTCCTTTTCTTTGTACTTTTCTTTCCTCTGTGGGGCCTATCACCCATCACCCCCTCAGACTTTGCTTGATGTCCTCCAGCAGATCCGCGCCATCTTCGAGACCGATGCTCAGGCGGACGGTGGTGTCGGGCACAGACATGGCAGCACACTGTGCGGGGGTAAAGAGACCGAAGATGGTGGAGGCTGGATGGATGGCCAGCGACTTGCGGTCGAAGAGATTGGTGGCACGACGGATAACCTGCAGACGGTCGATGAAGGCCCAGGCGGTTTCTTTCGATTCGAGGTCGATGGTGAAGACGGCTCCCGGCAACGGTCCGAACTGTGCATTAGAAAGCTGGTAGAAGGGATTGTCTTCGAGTCCGGTGTAGTTCACCCGCTTAATTTCAGGCAGCTGCTGGCATTGACGAGCGAGCCACATCGCAGTGGAGGCCTGGCGGCGGAAACGAATGTCGAGCGTATCGAGGCCAAGGGTTTCCATATAGGCTGCTTGTGGTGTCATCAGGGCACCAAGATTGGTGACGAGCTCTGTTTTCACCCGTGCCGTAAAGGCCAGTTTCTTACCCACCCGCTTGACACGAGCCTGTAAGGCCGGCGACGGTGACTGGCTCCAGTCGAAACGTCCGTAGTCGATGAGCAGTCCGCCAAGTCCAGTTCCGCCTCCAGAGATATATTTTGTGCTTGACACTATCTCGACATCCACGCCGAAATCTGCGGCATGGAAGGCAGAGAACGGCACAATGGTGGTATCAGAAATGAGCGGGACACCTGCCTTGTGGGCCACGTCGGCCAACTGACGGATATCGGCTACGAACAACTGCGGATTGGTGATGATTTCGAAGAACAGGGCGCAGGTTTTGTCATCGATGAGCGAAGCCACCTCATCGGGGTGGGTGAAGTCGGCGAAACGGACTTCCACACCGAAGGTGCCGAGGGTGTCGCGCAGCAGCGAGACGCTATTGCCAAACAGATGTTTGGAGGCAACGATGTTCAGACCGGCCGCGCTGACTGCTGTCAGGGCATAGTGGATGGCTGCCATACCCGTGTTGAGGGCGGTCACACTTGTGGCTCCCGTCAGCTGGCGCACGCGCTCCTCCAGATAGCTAACCGTGGGGTTGGCGATGCGGGCATACGACGGTGCCATGGAGCGACCGCAGAACGCGTCGCCCATAGCCTTGGCAGACTCAAACTCAAACGCCGCCGTATAATAGACGGGCATCGACAATGCCCCGTAGGGATCGGGTTTCTGATAACGGGTTGTCAGAATCTTCGTTTCGTACTTCACTTCCTGTTTTTTTGTTATTTCGATTTACTTTTGTGTTAGCGTTGGCCGACAATCTTACGAACCGCCACGACGAGGCGGTCAACGTCCTCGCGGGTGTTGTAAAGGGCGAAGGTGGGACGGACACTCATTTCGTAGCCGAGGGCGCGCAGGGCAGGCTGGGCACAGTGGTGACCTGCTCGCACGGCAATGCCTTCCTTGTCGAGCAGAGTGCCCACCTCGGGCACGGGGATGCCGTCGAGCACGAAGCTTACCACCGACACGCGCTGCTTGGGATTGCCGATGAGCGTAAGGCCGGGTATCTGGGCGAGCTGCTCGCGGGCATATTCCGTCAGCTGGTGCTCGTGGTGCTCAATGTTGCGGATGCCCAGATGCGACACGTAGTCGAGAGCAGCACCCAGCCCGATGGCGTCGGCCACGTTGGGCGTGCCAGCCTCGAATCGGGCGGGCGGCACATTGTACTCGGTGCGCTCGATGGTGACGTCCTTGATCATATTGCCGCCACCCTGCCAGGGCTGCATCTTGTCGAGCAGCTCCTTGCGGCCATAGACCACCCCGATGCCGTTGGGTCCGTAGATTTTATGGCCGCTGAACACAAAGAAGTCGGCACCCAGCTGCTGCACGTCTACTGGCGTGTGGGCGATGGACTGTGCTCCGTCGATGAGCACGGGAATCTGGTGCGAATGGGCAATGTTGATGATGCGCTGCACATCGTTGATGGTGCCAAAAGTATTGTTCACATGGCCCACAGAGACAAACCGCGTGCGGGGCGTGATGAGCCGCTCAAACTCAGAGAGCACCAGGTCGCCGTTTTGGTCGGCGGGGATGGCGCGCAGCGTGGCTCCCCGCTCTTTACAGACACGCTGCCAAGGCACAATGTTGGCATGGTGGTCGAGCTCTGAGACGATAACCTCGTCGCCGGGTGTCAGATACTGCCGTCCGTAGGTTTGTGCCACGAGGTTGATGCCCTCGGTGGTGCCACGCACAAAGATAATCTCCTCGCTGGTGGCTGCATTGATGAACCGCTGCACCTTTTCGCGGGCCTCCTCGTAAGCATCGGTAGCGCGGGCTGCCAGGGTGTGGGCCCCACGGTGGATGTTGGAGTTGTATGTGCGGTAGTAGTGGCTGATTTTGTCAATGACCTGGTTGGGCTTCTGCGTGGTGGCCCCATTGTCGAGCCAGACAAGGTCGTGGCCGTTCACCTTCTGCTGGAGCACGGGGAAGTCGCGCTTAATCTGCTCGGAGTTGAGTGTGTCGGTTTCCTCGTAGTGCAGGTTGCGCAGTTTCTGGGTCTCCGGGATGCCGATGCCAAAGCCGATGCCCGAATCAAGCTCGCCAGTCCGAAGTTTTTCATCCTGAGGCAAGGATGGGTGCCCGGCGGGATGCGGAAAGGATGGGTGCTCGGCGGGATGCGGAAATGCCGCATCATACAGGACTGCCAGCTGAGAGAGGTCGAGCACCTCGTCGGGCAGCACCGCCTTGCGCGAGGCCTGAAACTCTTCTGGGCAGTATTTCTGCGCCACTTGCTTCAGCAGGGCCAATCCGGGGTCTTCCAGTCCATAGCCGTTATTATTCTGTATATCTATCATAAAGAGATGATTCGAAGTTTAAGAGATGATTCGAAATAAAATGATTCGAAATTTATTGTTTTTTTCTCATCTTGTTATTTCTCAACTTTGTTTCGGTGCTGATAGTCGTGATAATAACCCACCTCTACATTTTCGAGCACAGCAATGGCATCGTCAGTGAGCGAGGCCAGCGAGAAGTATTTGGTAAGCAGATAGGAGGCTACGCCGAATTTGTCGAGTCCCATCAGTCGGGCAGAGAGCGAGGGTGCTATCTCGCCAGGAATACCGCTCTGGTGCAGCCCCACCACGCCCTGGTTTTTCTCGCCTACGCGCACGAGGATAATCTTTGTGGTGCCTACGCCGCGGCCCGTTAGGTACTGTCCCTCTACCTCGACCTTGTCGGATGGAATCAGAGGCACACCGCGCCACAGAATGACCTTCGTGCCAAAGAGGTCGGTGGTTACAGGAGGTACGCCGCGCCATGTGCATTCGCGCTCAAAGGCAGCAATGGCCCGAGGGTTGGCGATGAAGAAGGCCGGCTCCTTCCACACCAGCGACAGCAGCTCGTCGAGGTCGTCGGGCGTGGGCGCACCGTAGCGTGTGGTGATGCGGTAGGCGGGATTGGCGGCAGCCAGCAAGCCAAACTTCTTGTTGTTGATGAGTTCCCACTCCTGGCGCTCCTTGATGCTCTCGATGGACAACCGCAGCTGTTCCTCCAGCTGGTTGTAGGGGTTGTTGTAGAGGTCGCTCACACGAGTATGCACACGCACCACGGTCTGGAGCGTGTTGAGCGAATACTCCGTGGGGTTCTCCTCATAGTCGATGTAGGTCTCCGGAATGATGTTGTCCTCCTCATGGCCAGAGACCAGGTCGATGTGCTTCTCGCCGTTGTCGTTTACCGATGCCTTCAGGCGCAGCTGCTTGTCAACAGCCTTGTTGAATGTCTCACGGAAGTCGGGCACCTCCTTGATAAACTTAATCAGTTCTTTCAGTTTCAGTCCAAGGAATACCGTTGGTGTGATGGCACGTACAGAAACGGTGGATTCCTGCTCATCGAGCAGGTCGGCCTCGCCGAAATACTCACCGTCGCCCAGCAAGGCAATCCGTAAGTCCTCGCCATGAGGACCTTTGCTGATGACCTCAGCCTGTCCACTGGCCACGATGAAGAACCGCTGCTTGTCCTTGCCCTCCTCTACGAACAGCTCGTCCACATCCACCTCTTTTGTTTCAAACGAGCTCACCAGGCGATGCAGTATCTCGTCGTCGAACTCAGAAAAGAGCGGAATGGCCTTCAGGCTCTTGGCTGTAAACGAAGGAACACCATTAGCATACTGAATGGGCAGGCGGTCGTTTTTTCTCAGTTCAACTTTCGTGCGATTCACGCGGAAGGTACCGCCGCTGACCTGCACCCAGGGCAGGAGTTTCAGGAGCAAACGTGGGGTGATGGAGCCCATCTGCGGGGCTGTCTTAGTGGTGGTTGCCAGTCTTCTGGCGGTGGCAGTGGTCACACTGCGCTGAAGATTTGAATCTGCCATAATCGTTTAAGTTTTTAATGTTTATATTGTTTATTTACTTTTTAATAGTTACTTTATGCGTTGTGCCCTCTACATGCTCTACAGCGAGGACGTTATATCCCTGCTCTTTGGCATTGCGTGGCACGTTGTCGAGCGGTTCGCCCTCAGCAAGCAGCACTTCGAGAATGTCGCCCGGCTGGAGCTTAGAAAGCTCTATCTTGGTTTTCACGAAAGTCATCGGGCAGTGTTCCTTCGTTATGTCTAATACTTTTTTCATTGGGAAAATTGTAAATTTGGAAAAATTGTGAAATTGTAAAATTGTGAAATTATCAAATTTGTGAAATTATCAAATTGTCAAATAAACAGGGTTTGTCCGCCTTCGCTAAGGTTGAGGAACGACGCCACGCCGAGCACATCCTTCACCTCGGGTATAAAGTTCTCCTTCTTCAAGCCCAGCACATGCATGGCCATTTCGCAGGCGTAGAGGTTGATGCCGAGGGCTTTGGCAGCCTCTACGAGTTCTTCGAGGGTTGCCACATTGTTCTTACGCATCAGATAACGGAAAATTTTGGGGCCAATGCCGAAGAAATTGAAGCGGCTCGTGGGTGTCACTTTCAGTCCGCCCATCATGTAGCCAAAGAATTTCGTCAGCCAGTTGCCGCCCACGAAGGCGCGCCCCTGCTTCTGCTTGATGGCGTCAAGGCCCCAGAAGGTGAAAAAGATGTTCACTTCGTAGCCTACTGCAGCCGCGCCCGTACCTAATGTAAATACAGCCGTCAGCTTGTCGAAAACGCCACTAAAGGCGATGATACTTAGTTTCTTTGTTTCTGCCATAATTCCATAATGTTTGAGTCTGGGTGCAAAGTTACGTCGAAATCCGCACTCCCACAATCGCCTATTTATGGCATTCTGCATACCTTTATTGTGGTATGCGATTTACCATGTCTGTGGGATTGTGCTCCCCGGAGAATCATCGTACCTTTGCAGCGTGATTCAAACTCAAAAAAAAACACATTATGGCAAAGATTTATGTTAATGGCGACGTGCAGGAGGTGGAGCTTCCTCTGAACGTGAGCAAGCTGATAAAGCTGTTGCTGGTAGAAAACCCAGAGATGGTCAGCGTACAGGTGAACGAGGAGTTTGCCGAGCGCGAAGACTGGGACAGTATCGAACTGAAAGAAGGCGACAAGGTAGATTTCCTCTATTTCATGGGAGGCGGTTGTGAATAATTGATAATTGACAATTGACAATTGATAATTGATAATTGACAATTGATAATTGACAATTGATAATTGACAATTGATAATTGAGGATTCTATTATGATAGATTTTACAGAAGAACAGATACAGCGCTATTCGCGACACATCTTGTTGCAAAATGTAGGCGTGGAGGGACAAGAGAAAATAATGAACGCGCGGGTGCTCGTGGTAGGTGCTGGAGGACTGGGTGCCCCGGTTTCGCTCTATCTTGCTGCGGCTGGCATAGGCACCATTGGCATTGTTGATGCGGACGTGGTAGATCTCTCGAACCTACAACGCCAAGTGATTCACTTCACAAAAGACGTGGGGGTGCCGAAAGTGCAGAGTGCCAAGGAGAAAATTCAGGCCATCAACCCTGACGTGAAGGTTGACACTTATTACGAGTTTCTCGACTCTTCGAACGCGTTGGATATCATCAAAGAGTATGACTTCATCGTGGATGGAACGGACAACTTCCCCGTGAAATTCCTTATCAACGATGCCTGTGTGATGGCGGGCAAGCCTTTCTCGCATGGAGGCATTCTGCGGTTCAACGGTCAGACCTTTACCCACTTGCCAGGAACGGCCTGCTACCGCTGCATGTTCAAGGAGCCGCCCCCCGCAGGTGCTGTGCCCACGTGTTCGCAGGCAGGTGTGCTGGGAGCCATTGCCGGTATGCTGGGCACCATTCAGGCGGCAGAGACGCTGAAATACTTCACGGGCGTGGGTGAGCTGCTCACCAACCGTCTGCTCACCTTCGAAGCCAAGACCATGCAGTTCCGCACCGTGGCTGTGAAACATCGCGACTCGTGCGCCATCTGTGGCAGCCATCCTACCATCGACCACCTGATTGATTATGCGCAGGCCGCCTGCGACCTTAAGCACAAAGCATAAATTATAATGCATAATATATTACAGCCAAAACTTGAATGATTATGCATTATGCATTCTTAATTATGAATTAAAAAAGATGAAGATACCACAGAATATCATTGACGAATTGATTAACCAGGCGCGGAACGACGCACCCAACGAATCGTGCGGCTACCTGCTGGGCATAAGCACGGACGAGGGCGACGAGGTGACGGAGCATTACCCGATGGAGAACATCGACCACTCACCAGAGCATTTCTCCTTTGCCCCCAAAGACCAGTTTGCTGCCCTCAGATACGCCCGCCAGAAAGGGCTGAAGATACTCGCCAACTGGCACAGCCATCCTGCGTCGCCCTCGCGCCCCTCGCAAGAAGACCTGCGACTGGCCAACGACCCCACCATTCGATATGCCATCCTCTCACTCCATGAGGGAGTACATCTGAATTCCTTCAAAATCAGAGGTGGCGAGGTGCTCGAAAAAGAGGTACACCTCTGATTACGGAACACTGTACAGGGAGTCAATAGGAGTTAACGGCAGTTATGGAGCCTACGGCTCGTGAAGTTAACGGACAATAGTTAACGTTAGTGTCAACGTCAAAGAAGCTATTGTCCGCTAACTCCACAGGCTAAAAGCCTGTAAATTTCCGATAACTACAGATAACTCCTACCCGGTTAATGTTGTATTAGTTATACTGAAAAAAGTATAGGAGTGCCAGCTGTGCCAACAGGATGAGAGGCACTCCGTACTTGAACTTCAAGTGCTTGGTTTTGTGATGCCATACCCTCATACCGAGCAAAGCGCCGATGCTGCCCCCGATGACGGCAAGCAGCAGCAAGGTGAACTCAGAGATGCGCCAGCGCCCCTTCATGGCTTTCCACTTGTCGATGCCATACACCACGAAGGTAATAATATTGAGAACTATCAGACAGCAGTAAAACAGATTTGACGTCATTTCCTATTCTTTTGGTAAAAAAACTCACATAGCTCAATCGAACAGCTTTCTCCAAATCCACATGACTGTAACCGCGCCGACGACACAAAACACGAAGTTGGTAAGATCGCCCCTGCCGAGCAGTTCGATGTGCAGCAGATAGCTGATGAAGGTGCCTGCATAGCTGCCAATGATACCCATGATGAGGTTCATGCAGCATCCCTTGCCCTCTCCGCTCATGATGAGGTTGGCTATGTAGCCCACCAAGATGCCGGTGAGTATGGGCCATGCCGTGAAATTTGCAATATGTTCTAACATAACTTAATGTGGGACGAAAAAAACACTTAACAAAACCATTATCTGATATAGTGGGTTTCTACCAGCTTCTCTTGAATTTTTGGCGAGCCGAACTGCTGCAAACCGAGCCGAACGGACTTGATGAGGAATGCCATGTTCAGGCCCAGCTGGCGCATGGTCTGCATGCCTTCCTCGTCGCGTACCACCTCGGCTGGAGCTGTGCCGTGGGCGATGCTCCAGTACTGCGACGGCACCACGGGCATGTTTGTCTTCAGGAAGTACTTGTTCAGCGCATCCATGGTAGTGGTGGCTCCACCCCTGCGGGCAATGCTCACCGAGGCTCCCACCTTCATGCTCCAGTCGGTGTGAAGGTTGGAATAGAACAGGCGGTCGAGCAGCGCAACCAGCGAGCCGTTGGGCGATGCGAAGTAAACGGGCGAGCCAATGAGCAGGCCGTCGGCCGTCTGCATCTTGTCTGAAATGTCGTTCACGATGTCGCCAAACTTGCAGATGCCCGTCTTCCAGCACCTGTTGCAGGCCACGCAGCCCGGAATCTGAAGAAGGCCTACGTGTATCCACTCCGTGTCGATGAGCTGCTGCTGCAGCGTCCGCTCCACCTCGTGCAGGGCTGTAGCCGTGTTGCCGTGAGCCTTCGGACTGCCGTTGATAATCAGCACTTTGGGCTTTGGCCCGTCTGTTCTCTCGATGGCAGCATCCAATGTGGCTTGGCTCTGCCCGGATTGCTTATTGTAATCTTCCATATTCAATTTGCTTATTCAACTTGCTGTACTCCACTTCGGTCGCTTAGCGCTTGGGCTTGATGTTGAGGTTCACACCCAGCACGTCCTCGCTAGTTTTGATTTCATGATGGCTGCATTCATTTTACTATTTTACTATTTTACTATTTTCAATTGTCAATTATTGAGTACACTATAAAAAGAACTCACATGATGAAAATGATGGAAATACGATGCGAAGCCGCTCCCCTCCCTTCAAGGGGAGGGGTGGCCGTAGGCCGGGGTGGGGTCTGTATCTTTTTGGTTGCGAATATTTTACAGACCACACCCCTACCCCCTCCCCTTGAAGGGAGGGGAGCGGGCTACGCCTTTGCTCGCTACTGTATAGGACTAATAAAAGAGGACTCAATTTCAAATTATCAATTATCAATTGTCAATTATCAATTATCAAGTCGATAGTCGCCTTTGCATTGGCATTCTGAAACACGAACACCAGTTTTTCTTTGGGCAGCTGCTCTAATGAGAGATTGAATTCCTTCTTCCCGTTAAGGGTGAAGGTCTTCACGGTCTGCCCCGAGAAGCTGACCACATCCACCTTATCTACGGGTTCCGACGCCGTGACGCTCAGCGTGGTGCCCGAGCGCTTTGTATTCACGGTGAGGCTCGACGTGGCAACACTCACCTTGTCGAGTCCGGCGGCAGCCAGTTGGCGGCGGCAGACTTCTGCCAACGCAGGATGGGCGGCCTCCAGATAGCGCAGGGCATAATGACGGCCCAGCTGACGGTAGCCCTCGCTACTGAAATGCAGGTTGTCGTCGCTGGGCATGCATCCCTCCGACGACACCACATAGGTGTTGGCATAATGATTGGCAATGTCGTTGATAGCAGGATTGGCATGGCCGCAGATGCCGCCATATTCGCCGCGCACCACCTCTCCCACGAGCAGGGGCACAGCCGTAGAGTCGAACTGCAATTCCTGTTGCAGGTCGCGGTAAATTTTCCTTACCGTCTTGCGCCATTCGTCGTTATAGGCGTCGGTTTCGCCCTGATGCAGCAAAATGCCCTTTATCACTCCGTCCTTGCCGGCAATCCGGGCCATGTCCAGCAGGCGCTGGTAAGGGTCGCGCCCATACTGGTCGAGGATTCCGTTCATCCAGTCGCGCTCCTCCTTGGCGATGAGGGCTGCGTTCTGGTCTTTGTCGAAGAAGGTAATAGGACAGCCTTCTACAGCCACCGACACAATGCCGATGCGCACATTCTCGGGCACCACATCGACGAGCGTGCGCCCAAACCAGTCGGCCGGGCCCAGATGGGCGTCGGCGCGGCAGAGGGGCGGCACGGCCTTGCGCCAGGTGCCCAGCTTGCGACCATCGCCGCCATCGGTGGTTGCCATGCTCAGATAGCGGTCGCCAACCGTCAGGTCTTGCTGCTCGATGGGTGCCTGCCCGGCCATGTTCGACTGTCCGAAGCAGAGGAATATCCAGAAGTTCTGGTCTTGTGCTTGCAACTGAAGTGTACTCATGATAGTCATCAGTAAAATAATTAATTGCTTCATGTTTTATTTATATTTTAATTTTTTTGATAGTTACGTTGGAGAGTTATGATACTTAAATTAGCTACTTATTTTTTCTATGTGCAAAGTTACAAAAGGATTTGCAAGCATGCAATAGTTGAGGTACGAAAAAATGGGCACTTGTTAGAAATATATGAAAAAGTTTTACAAAGACTATTTGCTGATATCACAGACACCATTCCAACTCACTAGCTCTCAATGGTTTACATGCGCACTCTCCACTCAAAAAAAAGAGGCCACTTTGCGCACTCTCCACTCTCCCGAAAACGAATGGATGCCTCTATGAGGCACAGGACAAACCGAAGGGAGGCCTCTCAAGGGAGAATCAGGGGAAGAACTCGCTTGCGACAACAAAAATACCACGTCGGAAGATGTAAATACCTGATACGATGATATTTGTACGCACACAAACGAAGGGTGAGACACATCAATAAATTCCTCCCTATTTTCTATAATGATTTTACTTAGATTTTTTCTATCTATCTTATTTTAAGTTAGTTACAACCGATTTTTGAATGGACAGTTCTCACATTCACACATTCACACATTCACACATTTTAGCCTTTAAAAGTTTACCACTCAAAATTAATTAATATATATAATATATATATTAAAATTTTTGTGATTCCTAAAATGTGTGAATGTGTGAATGTGTGAATGTGTGTTTTGAGCTGTGCTCATTTTTCCTGTCTGTCTTTTCGACAGAAAAACCAACAGGAAAACACTCAAAAAGCCCCTTGAAGTGTAGAAAAGACACCTTGAAAAGTGGCAAAATCGGGGTAAAATGTACTTTCTACACGTCTATATTCCGTCCACTTTTTTGGTTATATACAAAATTGATAACCATCTGTTTTTATGCGCGTTACAAGAATATGAAACAATTTTGAATCCACTTTTTAACTATATCGGCACTTCACCAATATGTATTTAATGTATCTTTGCACCGAAAACTTTTTGACGAACATCATATCATTAATAATTCAAAAAAAAACTAAAGTATGAATCAGAAAAGGTATTTATTTGTGCTATTGACATTATTCTTGTCAGTAGCGGCCTTTGCCCAGAAACAACGTTTCACGGGTACTGTGATTGATTCAACAGGAGAGCCCATCATAGGCGCTTCTGTTGTTGAGGAAGGCACGTCGAACGGTGCGATCACCGATGTTGACGGAAAATTTGCCATCAGCGTGGAGCCCGGCACCAAGCTGACGGTGACGTTTATCGGCTACACGTCGCAAACAGTAAAAGCAGCCGCCAACATGCGCATTGTGCTGAACGATGACACTCAGCTGCTCAACGATGTGGTGGTAATCGGCTACGGCGTTCAGAAAAAGAGCGTGGTGACGGCCTCCATCGCCAAGGTGAGTGCCGACGACCTGAACGGCAAGACGCCGGTGCGTATGGACAACGCCCTGAAGGGCTTGGCCGCCGGTGTGAACGTCACCTCGTCGTCGGGTCAGCCCGGCGCTTCGCCCAAGGTGCTTATACGTGGTACGGGTACTATTAATAATAGCGACCCGCTCTACATTGTCGATGGCATGCCTATTGAGGGCGGCCTTGACTTTGTGAACCCCAACGACATTGAGAGCATCGAGGTGCTGAAGGATGCTGCCTCGGGTGCCATCTACGGTGCCCGTGCCGCCAACGGTGTGGTGCTGGTCACCACCAAGCGCGGCAAGATTGGCAAGACCAACGTGAACTACAACTTCTCGCAGGGCTGGCAGACAGCCTGGCGCCGCCGCGACGTGACGAGTGCCACCGACTATGCCATTCTGCAGAACGAGCGCAACGTGAACGGCGGACAGGCCCCGCTCTATGCCGACCCCTACCATCTGACCGACAGCAACGGCCAGGCTATCAACGGTTTCGGCACAAACTGGCAGGACCTGGTGTTCAATGACAATGCCCCCGTGCAGAACCACGACCTGAGCATCAGCGGAGCCTCTGAGCGCCTGAACTACTACCTGTCGCTGGGTTTCTACACCCAGGAGGGTATCGTGGGCGGCAACAAGGGCCACTCCAACTACGAGCGCCTGGCGCTGCGTTCGAACAACATCTACAACGTGTTCGACGCCACCAAGGAGCGCAACTTCCTGAACAAACTGGACGTGACCGTGAACATGGCTTACACCCGTGTGAAGAGCACAGGCATATCCGAAAACACCGAGTACGGCTCGTGGCTGGGCTCGGCACTCTATCTGGCTCCCACGCTGGCCCCGACGGTACTCGACGAAAAGCTGGCCGCCCAGTACTACCGCAACTACGAAGACCCCAACGTGTATAATGCCGACGGCGAGGTGATTGGCACCAAGACCAGCCGCGAGCTGCGCCAGCTGACACGCGACGAGAACGGCAACTACTACACCATTCCCGGTTTTGCCGGCACTTACCAGGAAATGAACAACCCGCTGGCCCTGATGGCCCTAAACCCCACAAAGAACTGGTCGCACAAGTTTGTGCCCAAGTTCTCCATCGACCTGGGGCTGTGGGACAACCTGAAATACCACTTCACCTATAGCGCCGACCTCTCGTTCTGGGGCTACGACGCCGCCACGCTGACCAAGTATCAGCACTCTGGCAACAACTACAACGACCACACCAGCGCCGAGTCGCAGACCTCGAAGGGCACCAACTGGCAGGTGGAGAACACGCTTACCTACGACAAGATTTTCGGCAAGCACACCATCGGCATCGTGCTGGGACAGTCGGCTATGAAGAACAAGAGCGACTACCTGGGCGTGAACCGCTGGAACCTGAACAACATTGAGAAACCCTATCTGAACAACACCACCTCGACCGTCATCTACAACGTGACCGAGGACGGCAAGCTGGACGGCACCCCCTACGCCGAGTTCAACGGCTGGGGAGGCATCGGCGTGGAGCACCGCCTGTCGTCGCTCTTCGCCCGTCTGAGCTACAACTACGACGAGCGCTACATGCTGCAGGCCACTATCCGCCGCGACGGCTCGAGCCGATTCGGCCCCAACAGCAAGTACGGCACATTCCCCTCGGTGTCAGTGGGTTGGAACATCATGAACGAAAAGTTCATGGAGGGCAGCCGCAACTGGCTCACCAACCTGAAGCTGCGCGCCAGCTGGGGTAAGAACGGTAGCGACAACATCGACAACTTCCTCTACACCGTGCTCACCTCTACGGGCAACAACGTGCTCTTCGGCAAGAACGCCATGAAGTTCAACGGCACCAAGGCCAGCGCCACGGCCAACCCCGACCTGAAATGGGAAGAGAGCGAGCAGACCGACCTGGGCGTTGACTTCGGATTCCTGAACAACTCGCTGACCTTCACCGTAGATTACTACGTGAAGAAGACCAACGGCATGCTCATCCAGATGGCCGTGCCGAGCTACCTGGGCGAGAGCAAGCCCTGGGGCAACGTGGGCGACATGGAGAACAGCGGCGTGGAGATAGAGCTGGGCTACAAGTGGAACCTGGGCGACGCCAAGTTCGGACTGAAAGCCAACGCCACCTACCAGCACAACAAACTGAAGAACCTGGGCAACGACACGGGCTTTGTTGACTACGGCGGCATACAGGGCATCTCGGGCGGCGGCGTACGCGGCTCCAACGGCGAGGCCTTCCCCTACTTCTTCGGCTACAAGACCGACGGCGTGTTCCAGACCAAGGCCGACGTGCAGGCCTACCAGAATGCCGACGGCAGCCTGATTATGCCCAACGCACAGCCTGGCGACGTGCGCTTTGTTGATGTGAACGGCGACGGACAAATCACCTCCGACGACCGCACCAACATTGGCCACGGCTCGCCTACCTGGACCTATGGCGTGAACTTCGACGCCTCGTGGAAGGGATTCGATTTCAACCTCTTCCTGCAAGGCGTGGCCGATGCCGACATCTTCGACGGTACCTACCGCACCGACGTGTTCTCGGGCAACTTCCCCACATGGATGTTGGGCCGCTGGACGGGCGAAGGCACCAGCAACAAGTATCCCATCCTGCGCAACGGCGACGCCACCAACTGGCTCATGAGCGACCTCTACATCTGCGACGGAGCCTACATGCGCGTCAAGAACGTCTCGCTGGGCTACACCCTGCCGGCCAACATCACCAAGCGCTTCTTCGTAGAGCGTCTGCGACTGTTTGTCATGGCCGAAAACCTCTTCACCTTCACCAAGTATTGGGGATTCGACCCCGAAATTTCGTCTAACAGCAAGTCGCTGGGCGTTGACCGCGGTATCTATCCGCAGGCACGCACCTGGACCGTAGGATTCAACCTCGCTTTTTAAACCATAAACACCGAAAACAATATGAAAACAACTAAGATATTCACGATAGGCATGCTGGCAGCCACCCTGACGCTCACCACAGCCTGCAACGACGAATTCCTGGAGGTGCAGAATCCCTCGGGCGAGCCTCTGGAGGACTATTTCAAGACCGACGCCCATCTGCAAGAGGCACTCGTGGCCGCCTACGACCCCCCCCCCTGGCCCGGCTGGGGACTCAACCAGTACCACGCGCTCAACACCGACGCCGAAATCATGGGCGACGACTTCTGGGTGGGCGGCTCCAACAAAACCGACATGCAGAACTGGCACATGCTGTTCAACTACGAGGCCGACGAGAACAACACACTCTCGTCACTCTGGACGGTTGACTACTCGGGCATCAAGCGCTGCAACGACCTGCTGAAATACCTGGGATGGGCCGACGAGTCGGTCAGCGAGAAAAACAAGCAGAGCTACGAGATGCAGGCCCGCGCGCTGCGCGTGTTCTACTACAACATGCTCTGGCACTACTTCGGCAACATTCCCTTCTATCTGGAGAATCTGACCGCCGCCACCAACTACACCGCCCCGCAGATGCAGGCCGACGAAGTGTACGACCAGCTCATCGGCGAACTGGAGGAAGTCATCGCATCCAACGCGCTCCCCATGCGCTGGGACAACGCCAACAGCGGCCGCGTGTCGCAGGCCATGTGCTACATGATGTATGCCGAGATGGTGATGTACCAGAACGACAAGAGCCGCTACGCCAAGGCCCTGCAGTACATGCAGGCCATCATCGGCGACAGCTCGTATGCACTCAACCCCGACTATGCCGACCTCTGGGAAGAGAGCGGCGAATGGTGTGCCGAGTCAATCTGGGAAATCAACTATGAGGACGGCAACAACGAGCGCGGCTGGAGCAGCCCGCTGGCCATTGGCGGAACGGTGCTTCCCACGCTCATCTCGCCCAACTCGTGGCCCGGAGGCGACGGTTGGAACTCGGGTGCCGACGGATGGGGATTCCTGCCCGTGAAACTCGAAACCTACGCCCGCTATGCTGAAGGCGACGTGCGTCGCGATGCCACCATCTGGGACGTGCGAGGCGTCAGCTACACCGAGCGCTATCAGGACACCCACCTGTGGCTGAAGAAATACCGCCCACAGAGTGCCAACAATGCCGATGCCGGATTCGACGGCAACCTGAACTACAACAACAACCTGCGCTACTATCG
>JAEEGL010288321.1_pt1 | contig 17204 bp, 14 predicted proteins | sample 9134231 | NCBI WGS metagenome assembly JAEEGL01 (sample SAMN16246548, study PRJNA631951) | gut metagenome | biome: gut microbiome; feature: rumen; material: fiber-attached | host: Bos | place: Iran: Karaj | collected 2018-10
CCGGTTTCTTTATCTTTATCAAATCTGCTTTTTTTAGCAACATAAACTTCACAACCTATAATCGGTTTTATGCCACTATCCAAACAAGCCCAATAAAACTCCATTGCACCATACATATTACCATGATCTGTAATTGCAAGTGCCGGCATTTGATATTGTTTACCTATAATATTAAAAAGTTCTAACGGTTTACCTTTTTTAGTTAATTTTGTAAGCCCGGCCAATAACGAGTATTCCGTATGATTATGTAAATGTACAAATTCCGCCGACATATTTACCTCAATTTATAATTTACAATGTAGAATGTATAATTAACGTCAATCAAATAGTAGAATAATTTAATAATTGAAAAGGCTTCGAAATAAAACATTTAATGATCAAATTTTTCACAAAGTAAAAAGAAATTAATTATGCCATTCAATAATAAAAGTCGTTCGGTGATTTTAATTATACATTTTAGATTATACATTATATATTATCGTTAAGAGTATACCAAAATATTAGAAATTGCTAAAGAGCCAAGCTATAAAATGATTTTATTTTAAATATTTTTTAAAGTTATCGGCAAACTTATTTAGAAAATCAAATCTGTTTGTATCTTGTTTTATAAGTTTAAAACAATAACCGTTTGTTCTGTTAAACTCCAATATGTTTTTATAATCGTTTATAAATAAAGATATATCCAATTTGTCAAAGTTTACGGTTTGAGATAAATATATATAAAAATATTTTTTGTCTTCTGATACTCTTTCAATGGATAATTTTGAAAATTTAATTCTTAGTTTTGTAACTTCAAAAAGATTATTTACCGTTTGCGGAATTTTCCCGAACCTGTCTGCTAATTCGTTTTTAATTTCTTCAATTTCCTGTTGTTTTGTTGTATTTGAAATTCTTCTGTAAAACAAAATTCTTATATCTTCATCTTCAATATACTCTTGCGGAATAAAACCGTCTATATACAAATCTATTTCTGTAGATTTTTTAATATTGTTTTCTTCATTATTTATTCCCCTTACTTTTTTCCCTTCTTCCTCCAACAATTTTGAAAACATATCATAACCTATATCTCTTACAAAACCGTGTTGTTTTGCACTTAATATTCCGCCGGCACCTCTTATTTCCAAATCTTTTAATGCAATTTTGTATCCCGAGCCTAAATCGCTATAAGTTTTCATTGCTTCAAGTCTTTTTACCGATTCATCCGTAAGATCTTCTTTTTTATACAACAAATAACAATATGCTTTTTGTTTATCTCTACCTATTCTTCCCCTAAGTTGATGAAGTTGTGAGAGACCGAAATTTTGTGCATCTTCTATTATCATTGTATTTACGGTAGGTATATCTATACCGGACTCTATTATTGTAGTTGCAAGTAATACATCAATTTGCCTATTTAAAAATTTCCACATAACTTTTTCTATATCATTTGCTTTCATTTGTCCGTGTATAACCTCAAGTTTTATGTTAGGAATAACGGACTTTATTTCAGCAGCTTTATTTAAAATTGTTTCTACTCTGTTATAAACATAAAAAACCTGTCCGTTTCTTGAAAGCTCAGCTTCAATAATATTCTTTATTAATTTCTTATCGTAACAGCTTATAGAAGTTTCTATCGGCAATCTTCCTATAGGTTGAGTTTCTATTAAAGATAAATCTCTAAGTCCGTATAATGCTCCCGAAAGAGTTCTTGGTATGGGAGTTGCAGAAAGCATAAGTATATCTATATTTTGTTTGAGCATTTTTATTTTTTCTTTTTGTTTTACACCGAACCTATGTTCTTCATCTATTATTAAAAGACCTAAATTTTTAAATTTAATGTCTTTTTGAAGTAGTCTGTGAGTTCCTATAATAATATCTATGTTTCCGGACTTTAAGTTTTTTACTATTTCTTTTTGTTGTGCTTTAGATTGAAATCTGCTTAAAACGGAAATATTTGTTGGAAATGCTGCCAACCTGTTTATAAATGTATTATAATGTTGCTGTGCAAGTACTGTTGTAGGAACAAGAACGGCAACCTGTTTTGATTGACAAACAACTTTAAAAGCCGCTCTTAATGCAACTTCCGTTTTCCCGAAACCTACATCACCGCAAATTAATCTTTCCATAGGATACGGTTTTGAAAAATCGTTGTTTATATCTTCAATGGCTTTCATTTGATCGGTAGTTTCTTCATAGGCAAAAGAATCCGCCAAATCTTTTTCCCATATCGTTGGTGCAGGAAACGGAGTTCTTTGAGTTTTGCATCTTTTTGCATAAAGCTCTAATAATTCTTTTGCAAACTTTGCAGTTTCTTCTCTGGCTTTTTGTTTTATTCTGTCCCATGAAAAACTATCCATTGAATAAAGTTTCGGCTTTACTCCTTCAACACCTATATACTTTTGAACAACTTTAAAATCATCGGGAGGAACATAAAGTTTATCACCTTTTTTATATTCTATACAAAGATATTCCGTTGTTTTATCTTCCTGTGTTATTTTTTTAAGACCTTTATATTTCCCTATACCGTATTTTTCATGAACAACATAATCTCCCGCAGAAATTTCCCATATACCTTCCAATCTTTTACCACTTTTAATTTTTGGAAAATTTATTTGTTTCCTTTTATATAAAATTTCTTTTGTTGAAATAACAGCTAACTTATCTTTTAAATAAAAACCTTGCCACAGAGGCATTAAAATAGTTTTGGGTATTTCGTTTGTTTTCCAATTATTTTCATAAAATAAATTTGTGATTTTTTCTTTCTCTATCGTGTTAGAACAATAAATTTTTATTTCTATATTTTTATTTTTTAACTCTTTTATAAGATCAATAAAATATTTTATATCACCCTGAAAACCTTGAAAAGTCTGATAATTATAATATATTGCTCTTTTGTTTAACGGAGCATTTATAATCACATTAAATTTTAAATAATTTGAATTATAATCATTTTCATTATCAAAATATAATGTTGTATTTTTTGATATCTCGTTTAGCAAAATAGTTTTTTCTTCCGTATTTTTACAAGGAATAACATTAAATTCTTTTACAAAATCTATGGATCTTTGAGATATATAATCAAAAGTTTTTATTGTTTCAATAGTGTTTGCATCAAAAGTAATTCTGTAAGGTTTTGAGGTATCTGAAGGCCAAATATCCAAAATATCACCCCTAACAGAAAATTGGCAATTGTCTTCGACAAAACTTTCCCTAGTGTAACCCGTTTTTGCAAGTGTTTGTAAAATTTTATCATAATCGTAATTTTTATTTACTTTAAAATTTAAAATATTTTTGTTTATTGCATTTATCGAAGATATTTCACAATTTAAAGATTCTTTATCCGTAATTATTATTGCTTTTTTTGCTTTTGATAATATTGATAAACTTATTATTTGTTCCTGTTTGTTTTCAACACAATATTTTAAAATGGGGATTTCTTTGTGGTCATATAGAAAAGTTCGAATATCCTGATATATGTTATCTATATCATCTTCTATAACCGCAACCAAAAATTCTATATTATTTTCTGTAAAGTACCGTGACAGGAAATGTGCTTTTGCACCGGAACCTATACCAGCTACATAATTTAATGTCATGACAAAATTATATATTATTTTTAAGATTATACAAAAATAATATCGTAATTATATCTAATATACCTTAAATTAAAGTTGCATATTTTTTATCGTTTCATACTGTGCTGGACTAAGCACTGCCTGTAATTCGGATTTTGTACTTTGAACTATTTTATATATTTCTTTTGATAGTTCTGAAATTTCGTTTTCCAAATTCTTTATTACTGTTTCGTTCGGATTTTCTTTTGCTCTTTCTTGTTCTAATGCTATACTTTTCAGATTCCTTTCATCTCTTAACGGAACAATTTTTTCTCTGTTTGTATCAAATATATTTCTCACTTGTTTTTGTTGTTCTTCGTTAAGACTTAAATCTTGCTCAACCTGCACATAATGTTCTTCTATTATTACTTTTTCTTTTTTCTTTTTAGAAGCGGCATTTGCACCTACAACAACAGCCGTTGTAAAAGCTGTTATACCTAATAGTGCCCAAAAAGGGCTTGAACTACTTGAATAATACCCATGCCCATGATGGTGGTGGTGATGATTATCATGGTGTGGAGGTGGATTATGTGACGGATGATGCCCACCGGCAAAAGATACGGATGTTAAAGTAAAAACTAACATTAAACTTAATATAATTTTTATATTTTTCATTTCTTTCTCCTTTCAAGTATTTTATAATATTTAGACAAAATAAAATATAAAAAGTTGCACAAAAAATACAATTTATTCGCATATCGCATCAGTATAAATATTTCTTATAGGTAATATATTAACTACACCAGATTATTGATTTTTTGATGAATATGATATATAATACTACATGTAAAGATAATATGAGGTGCTTAAAATGGCAACAAAGAAAGTATCTAAGAAGAAAGTTTGGACTAAGCCAAAACTTACGAAAATTAAAGTAGAATTGGAATCTATTATTTCTGCAAGTGACATGTACTATTAGTAGTAAGTGTTGAGGTTCATTATAAATTTAAGAACATATATCTGCTTTATATACGGGTATGTGTTTTTTTATGGAGTTAACAAATGGAAATCGGTATAGATATAGAAGAAATTAAAAGATTTCAAAAACTAGCTAAAGACAAAAAGTTTATTGAACGAGTATTTTCCAAAGATGAAATAAAATATTGTTTATCTAAAAAGAAAAACTCTATTCAACATTTTGCGGTTCGTTTTGCCGGAAAAGAAGCCGTTTGGAAAGCAATAAACAATTCAAAAAAAATAATAATAACAGACATTTCTTTTAAAAATTCAATTTCAGGCAAACCCGAAGTTTATATAAAAGGGAAAAAACAAAAAAATATTGAAGTATCTTTTTCTCATAATAAAAATACCGTTGTAGCTGTTGCAGTATTTTCTAAATGAAATGAAAATTCATAATATATTTAAAAGGAAAAAGAATAGTTTCAAAAATAATTTCGGACATATATTGGTTATTGCAGGTTCTTATAATATGCCCGGAGCATGTGTTTTATGTGCAAATGCCGCAATAACATCAGGGGCAGGGCTTGTTACGACAGCATTCCCAAAATCCGCTTATCCGGTTATAGCAAAAAACATTAAACCGGAAATAATGCTTTTACCTTTAGAAGAAAAAAACGGAACTTTTTCAAAATCCGCACAAAATAAAATATTACAATTTATAGAAAAAAGAAAAATAAACTCAGTTGTTATCGGTTGCGGTATGGGTAAAAATTCTTCGGTAAAAAATTTAATATTATCTATAATAAAAAAATTTAATATTTATGTAATAATAGATGCGGACGGTTTAAATTCTTTACAGAGCATACAAAAAAATTCGGTAATAAAAGAATTTAAAAACTCAAAAGCAAAAATAATAGTTACCCCCCATCCTAAAGAATTTGAAAGAATATCCCAAATAAAATATAAAGAAAACTCTAATTACAGAAAAGTAATAACAAAAACTTTTGCCAAAAACAACAATATTATTTGTGTATTAAAAGGACATAAAACCGTTGTAAGCGACGGGCAAAAAACATACATAAACAATACGGGAAATGCAGGTATGGCAACAGCCGGTAGCGGAGACGTTTTATCGGGTATTATTTCAGCTGTTGTATGTAACGAAAACAAAGATTTATTATTAAAAGTAGCAACCGCAGTTTATTTGCATGGTCTTGCAGGAGATTTTGCAACAAAAGAAAAAACTCAAACTTCCATGGTAGCAACAGATATAATCAACAACATCTATAAAGCAGTTAAAAGAATAAAATAATTTGTTTTTATACTATCATCTAAATATAACGATCTATAGACAAATAAGTACTTTATTTTGAAAACTTCTTTACATCTTCGTTTGCTTGTTTTATGGGTTTTATCGTTTCACAGCCCCCTACACATCCTCCGGGACATGCCATAACTTCAATAAGATTGGATTTACAGTGACCATCGGCATAAATAGAAAGTTTTAAAACATTTTTCTTATCCAAATCTGTAATAAGTTCATTTACTATAAACTTCTTATCTATCCTTAAATAATGTTTAAGTGTTTCGGTAACACCGCCAACGATTGCAAACTCCCTTGCATATTTTGAAGGAATATTATCACCGGGATTTTCTTCGGAACATAAATCCATATTAATTTTTTTTGTATTTATTATTGCTTGAAGTTCCTGAAAAGTTAAAACATAATCTACAAAAGGATCTTCTTGTGCTTCTTTTCTTTTTGAAAGGCAAGGACCTATAAATACAGTAATACAACCCGGATATAACTTTTTTGCAATTTCAGCCGTATAGTGCATTGGGGTATAAGTGTCGGATACAAAAGGTTTTAATTTTTCAAGGTGTTTTTTTACCAATCTTATATAAGCATGACAACATGAGGTTGTCATAAACGGCTGTTTATTAACAACCAATTTGTTTTCAAATTCTTCAGCTTCTTTTTTGGCGGTGATATCGGCACCTAAAGCAACTTCTAAAACATGTTCAAAACCTATTTGCTTTAAAGCGGTTGTTATTTTGCCTACGGATACACCAAACTGTCCGGTTATTGAAGGAGCTATTAAAGCTACAAGTTTTTTTGTGTGAAGAAGTTTTAAAACATCAAGAAATTGTCTCCTTACCATTATTGCACCGAAAGGACATGCCGTTATACATTTACCGCAGCTTATACATAAGCTATGGTCTATATTTGCCCTACCTTTACCGTCTTTTTTTATGGCGTTTACAGGGCATGCTTCTTCGCACGGAACAACAAGTTTTAAAATTGCATTATATGGGCAAGCTTCCTTACATTTACCGCAGTTTTTACATTTGTCCGTATCTATATGTGCTTTATGATCCTCAAACGATATTGCACCGAAATTGCATGCACTTATACATTTTCTCGACAAACATTCCTGGCATATTTCGCTTACCATAAACCTGCTTTTAACACATGCCGAACATGCCGATTCAAGCACCGTTAAAAGTTTGTTGTTCATTTTGTATTTCTTTTCGTTTTCGGATTTAAGATAATCCGAAAGAGGCAATGCTTCATCAACATCATTTATTGAATATCCCAGTGCCGCCAATGTTCTTAATTTTAGGATTGCTCTTTCCTTATATACACAACAACGATACTGTGCATCACTGCCTTTAGGTATTATATTGAACGGTAAATGATTTATATCTTCAAGATTGTTTTCAAAAAACAATCTGCAAATTTCTTCCAAAACTTTGGTTTTAAAATATTCCGAATAATTTATTTCCTGTTTCATAACATAAATATTTTACAAATTTTATTATATTTAGCAAATTTTAATGACTAAAAATCAAATGCATAACCTAAAGAAATACAATATTTGGAATAATCTGCATCTATTTTGGAATTATCATATTTATATTTTCCGTTAGCATTATTGATAGAATAAAACAGTTCTATTACAACATTGCTATATACTATACCCACACCTATACCATAATACAAACCGTTTTCTTTATCGTATATTATATCGGAATACTCCGAATCGCAATAAAATAAATTATATCCGAACTTTGCCAATATATAACCGTATTTATAAGGTTGTGTAGGTTCGGATCTTAATTTTAAAGAAATATACATAGGCAAAAAATAAAATTTCCCGGGCAAATTATCAACTTCTCTTGATGTTTGTATGTTTGCACCGCAACCTATGGCAAATATGGTGTTTATATATCTGTAATATTGAGCCGAAAAAGTTGCTCCTTTAGGATTTGATGTTTCTATTTTATTTGAATTGTATTTTCCGTAAAAATCGTAACCTACTTGTAAAATTATTTCATTAAAAGACAGTTCCTCCAATGTGTTGTTATCCAATTGTAGATCATTTTTATCTTTTTGTTCTTCTTTTTTTATTTCCTTTATATCTTTTACATCCAATTTTACAAGATCATCTCCGCAAATAATATAAACATTTTGCTCGTTTTTAAGATGAATATTTCCTTTATATGTTGTACCGTCATTTAAAATTACCGTTTCGGCATATAATACCGAAATGAAAAACAAAAACAGAAGAGATAATAATATTTTTTTCATTGTTTTATAAAATAGCCGTAAATGCTAAATGCTCCTATAATAATAAAAATTATTCCGCTAATTAATTTTAACGGAATTATCTGCAAATATGTTTTTGCGAATGTTCCGGCAAGAACGGCAATTGCGGATGATAAAACCAATGCTCCGGCAGATGCACAAAAAATAACAAAAGGTGTTGCATTTTTATCCGTTGCGAACAACAATGTTGCTATTTGAGTTTTGTCTCCAAGTTCTGCAACAAATACGGACAAAAAAACAGTAAAAAAAACTGTTAACATACTAAACTCCAAATTATTTAATAGATTTTTTGTTAAAAGATTTCGGTAACAAGGAAGAAAGTTTTTCTATTTTTATTTTATTATTTTTTGCATTGTAAATAATATCCACATTGTTAGAAAATTCAGCGATAACCTGCCTGCATGCACCACACGGAGTTGTATTGCCTGTTGACGTATATATCGCAACCGCTTTTATTTTTTTAGCACCATTTGCAATTGCACTAAAAATGGCCACTCTTTCGGCACACATCGAAAGCCCGTAAGACGCATTTTCTATATTTGTTCCGCAAAAAACTTTGTCGTTTTCGCACAAAACCGCAGCACCCACTTTAAATTTAGAGTAAGGGCTATAAGAGTTTTTACTGAAATCTTTTGCTATTTTTAAAAGTTGAAAATATTTTTCTTTGTTTTTCATTAGAATTTTATAATTTGTTTAAATTGTTTTAATCTGTTTTGTATATCCTGTTTGGTTAAAGAACTTAATTTTTTTAAACTGAAAGATTCTACATTAAAAGAAGACATTATTGTTCCGTATATTACGGCCTGTTTTAAAGAATAAAAATCCGTTTTATTTATACCTGCCAAATAGCCCATTAAACCGCCGGCAAAAGTGTCTCCCGCACCGGTAGTATCAACAACAACTTCCAACGGGAAAGATATTGTTGAAAAAATTTTATCTTTATAAAAAAGAACTGCACCGGATTTCCCTTTTTTAATAACAATATATTTCGGCCCTAAATTTTGTATAAATTTTGCAGCTTTTATTATATTGTTTTGTTTTGAAAATTGAACGGCTTCATCTTCGTTAATAAGTAACAAATCTACTTTTTTTAATATTTTTTTAAGTTCTTTTAACTTTGTATCTATCCAAAAGTTCATTGTGTCCAATGCAACAAACTTTGGTTTTGCTGCAACATCTAAAATTTGTTTTTGTATTTGAGGATCTGCGTTTGCCAAAAATAAATATTTTATGTTTTTTTGTTCGCCTGATAGTGCAGGACTAAAATTCGCAAATACATTCAGTTTGGTATTTAATGTTTTGGCTTGGTTTAAATCGCATGAATATTTGCCGTGCCATCTGAAAGTTTTTCCGGCACTTATTGCAATTGCGGATGTGTCTATATTATGCTTGTTCAATAAATGAATATATTTGCTTGGGAAATCATTTCCAACAACCGCAACTACGGACGGTTTTGTAAAATAAGAAGCCGCCATTGAAGCATACATTGCAGAACCGCCAAGCAAATCTTTCATTTTTTTACCATTTGCTTCAATAGTATCAAGTGCAACGGAACCGACAATCAAAACAGACACTCTAACCGCCCTTATTTTTTAAAATATTTATCCAAGAACAAACTTACATTTTTGTATGAAGGAGCATCCTTAACCGCTTTGGAATCGGACTGAACAGCAAATTTTAATGCATTTTGGCATTCGCATTTTATTTGTCTTTGTGCCATTTTAGGTATTAAATGTTTTACTAATTTTTTGCATGTGTTCGCATTAGCATTCATAACTTCCAATACCTTTTCAACGCCTACTTCATCGCCGATTTTCCAAACATCATAATCCGTTACCAAAGAAATGTTTGCATAACAAATTTCGGCTTCTCTGGCAAGTTTTGCTTCAGGAATTGCCGTCATACCTACAACTGAAAAACCGTTTGCTCTGTTTACTTTTGATTCCGCTCTTGTTGAAAACTGTGGTCCGTCTATGCAAACATAGGTCGTGTTGCTGAAATGATGTTCTATACCAAGTTCCGTAACGGCTTTATGAATTATATTTCTTAAATCGTTGCAGAAAGGATCTGCAAAACCTATATGAACCACTATACCATTACCGAAAAATGTATTTATTCTATTTTTTGTTCTGTCAAAAATCTGTTCGGGAATAACAAAATCTTTAGGTTTTATATTTTCTTGAAGTGAGCCTACTGCGGTTAACGAAATTATTTGTTCAACACCGATATATTTTAAAGCATAAATATTTGCCCTTACATTTAATTCTGCGGGAGCTATAACATGACCTTTACCGTGTCTTTGTAAAAATGCAACTCTAACACCATCTAACGTACCTATAACTATGGGTGCCGAGGGTTTTCCAAAAGGAGTATCTATATTATATTCTTTAACATTTTCTATGCCGCTAAGTTCACTTATTCCGCTACCGCCGATTACTGCAATTTTTACCGGTTCAATTTTGTTTGCCATTGACATCCCCCCCCCTTTAGATTATTTCTTATATTCTAACATATTAACATTAAATTGAAAAGCAAAAACAAAGATGATAAGGTTATGTGGGTATAAGTTTATAATGACAAAACAGCAGGTTATAAGGTGATAAGATTATGAGGTTATAGGTTGAACGACAAAAACAATAAAAAATAACTAATAACCTTATAACCTAAAAGAACGGCATACCCGCTTGCTTCGTTCAGGTCAACAAAACAACAAAAGATATTTAACCTTAATATGCTATATATTGAAAAAAATACATAAAAAAATATAGAATAAATGAATTTGATACAGGGAGTAATTTTATGAAAATATTAAATAAAGGGTTTACACTTGTTGAGTTAATTGTTGTAATTATACTTGTTAGTATACTAGCTATAATTTCAGTTCCTATTTATCAATATAATACTGAAAAAGCATATTTAACAGAAGCCTTTACTACTTTGAGAGCCATTGCAGATGCAAATACTGTTTATTATATAGAACACCAAACTTGGGTTAGTGATATAAGAATTTTGCCTATACAAGTAGAAGGAACTTTCATTTATAAAGATAATATGTGGAGAATAGAGAACAAAAATTTTATTTATGCAAGTGCCGGAGATAGCTCTACTAGCAATACAATTGCAACAGTAAACAGAAAACCTTTTAAGGAAAGATATTGGTTTAGTTTTGCGGCAGTTCCAAATAAAAAAACACCAAAATTAGGAAAATATGAAGTTACCGGAGATGCAACATATAACAAATCAAAGAAAGTCGATAAAGTATTAGTTGATCAGTATAAAGCCAGGTATAAATAAAGCTCAAATTTTAGTTAACAAGATGAGAACGAAAAACTTTGTTTTTCTTAGCTGATTGGTTAACGGATTATAAAAACACTGTACCAGGAAAATGTCTTTAAAAATTTAAACTTTACCAATAAATGTACAAATATAAAAAAACTGCATAGTTTGTAGGTGAACTGAAGTGTTTTAAAATTGCGGTGTACATTAGCGAAGCGGTACATAAGATTTTAAAACACAAAAGTGTAACTCAAAATATGCAGTTTTTTGTTATCTATCTAGTTTATAGTGTTCCTGAATGGGGCAAACTTCCCAATCATAATTTCTTTTAGCTCTTATTGCTTCAATACTTGCACGAGCTGCGGCAAGTGTTGTAACTATCGGAACATTATACATTAAAGCCGTTCTTCTTATACTGTAACCGTCGTGATGACTTTTTTGCCCCGACGGAGTATTAACAATTAAAGCAACTTCTTTGTTGGAAATAATATCAACTACATTAGGTCTTCCTTCTTGAATTTTATGAACTTCTTTTACATTAAGACCGTTTTCATTGAAAAATTCCGCCGTATGTTTTGTTGCTATAACATTAAAACCTAGCTCTATAAAATCTTTTGCAATTTCAAGCCCTTTAGATTTATCTCTTTGACCTAAACTTATAAATACTGTTCCGCTATCAGGCAAAATTGTTCCTGAAGCAAGTTCGGCTTTAGCAAATGCTTTACCGAAATCTTTATCTATACCCATAACTTCGCCGGTACTTTTCATTTCAGGACCTAAAACCGTATCTACGTTTGCAAACCTTATCCACGGCAAAACAACTTCTTTCACACATGTATAGTCGATATGTTTAAGTTGACCATTCAAGTATTCTTTAGGAATTAAATCTTTAACAGATTTTCCTATCATAACTTTTGAAGCAAGTTTTGCTAACGGATAACTTACTGCTTTCGAAACGAATGGAACTGTTCTTGATGCACGAGGATTTGCTTCCAATAAGTAAGGAATACCGTTTTTAACGGCATACTGAATATTCATTAATCCTTTAACATTAATTTCTCTTGCCAAATTTATTGTATGTTCTTTGATTTTTGTTATTACATCTTTAGATAAAGTATGTGTAGGTAAAACACAAGCAGAATCTCCCGAATGAATACCTGCCTGCTCGATATGTTCCATAATACCTGCAATATAAACATCTTTACCGTCGGAAAGTGCATCCACATCTATTTCTATTGCATTATCAAGATACTTATCTATAAGGATGGGTTTACCTTCACTTACATCGGTAGCTTTTGAAATGTATGTTTCAAGATGGTTTTCATCATAAACAATTTCCATTGCCCTACCACCCAAAACATAAGAAGGTCTTACCATTACGGGATAGCCGATTTTTTGAGCAATTGCTTTTGCTTCTTCAAATGTTGTGGCTGTTCCCGAATCTGCTTGAGGAATATTCAATTTTTTCAAAACTTTACTGAATATTTTTCTGTCTTCCGCCATATCTATTGATTCAACAGAAGTTCCCAAAATTTTAAGCCCTGCTTTATTTAGAGCCGAAGCCAAATTTAAAGGAGTTTGTCCGCCGAACTGAACAACAACACCTTCAGGTTTTTCTTTATCTGCAATATTTAAAACATCTTCTACTGTTAACGGTTCAAAATAAAGTTTGTCTGCGGTATCGTAATCCGTTGATACAGTTTCGGGGTTACAGTTTACCATTATTGTTTCATAACCTTCCTGTTTTAATGAAAGAACGGCATGAACACAACAATAATCGAACTCTATACCTTGCCCTATTCTGTTAGGTCCTGCACCTAAAATCATAACTTTTTTCTTTTTATCAGAAACTACAACATCATCTTCGTCTTCGTAAGTCGAATAATAATATGCGGTATTTGCTTTAAATTCTCCACCGCATGTATCTACAAGTTTATAAACAGGTATAACTTTAAGTTCTTTTCTTAATGCTCTTATTTCTTCTTCTTTTTTACCGGTTACAATTGCTATTTGTTTATCGGAAAAGCCGAACTGTTTTATTCTCTTTAAAAGTTGTTTTTGTTCATCGCCTTTTAATTTGAATATGTTAGGAATTTCACTTTCCATGTCAACTATTTCTTTTATTTGATTAACGAACCATTGATCGATTTTACATATATTAAAAATATCGTCAACAGACATTCCGAGTTTTAAAGCATATCTTATTACATAAATTCTGTCACAGTTAGGTGTTGCAAGTTTTGCGGTAACGATTTCCAAAGCTTTTTTCTTAGCCGTTTCGGTACCTAATTCAAGAAGTTTGTTTAATTCTTTATCGATACCTACATTTTCAAGTCCGTAACCGCTTCTTTTAACCTCCAAACCTCTTATGGCTTTTTGTAACGCTTCTTTAAATGTTCTACCGAGTGCCATCGTTTCACCGACGGATTTCATCGCAGTACCAAGTGTGGTATTTGTATCACCGAATTTTTCAAAAGCAAATCTTGGTATTTTTATAACATGATAATCTACAGTCGGTTCAAAACTTGCAGGGTTAGGTGCTGTTATATCGTTTGTAAGTTCGTCGAGTGTATAACCTACAGCCAACAAACTTGAAATTTTTGCTATAGGAAAACCCGTTGCTTTAGATGCAAGTGCAGATGAACGACTTACTCTCGGATTCATTTCTATAACTACAAGCCTGCCATCTTTAGGGTTTTGTGCAAACTGAATATTTGCACCGCCGTGCCTCATACCGATAACTTTTAATATTCTAAACGAATCTTGTCTTATTTTTGCATATTCTTTTGCGGTAATTGTCATTGCGGGAGCAACGGTTATCGAGTCACCCGTATGAACACCCATAGGATCAACATTTTCTATCGAACAAATTGCAATGCAATTATCTTTTCTGTCTCTCATAACTTCCATTTCAAGTTCTTTCCAACCTAAAACGGACTCTTCTATTAAAACTTCGCTTATGGGGCTTGCCTGAAGACCTGCCTGAACAATTTCTTCAAACTCTTCTTTTGTCCATGCAGTTCCCGAACCTACACCGCCCAAAGTAAACGACGGACGAATAATTACCGGAAAACCTATTGAATTTGCAATTTCCCTCGCTTCTTTCATATTATAAGCATAACCGCTTTTAGGCAAATCAAGCCCGATACTTTCAACCATTTTTTTGAACAGTTTCCTGTCTTCAGCTTTTGAAATGGTATCAAAGTCTGCACCGATAAGTTCCACATTATGTTTTGCAAGAATACCTTTTTCCGCCAATGCCGCAGCTAAATTTAATGCCGTTTGACCTCCCAATGTAGGAAGAATGGCGTCGGGTTTTTCTTTTTCAATAATTTTTTCGACAATTTCAGGAACTAAAGGTTCAATGTATGTTGCATCGGCAAATTCAGGGTCTGTCATAATTGTTGCTGGGTTGGAATTTACCAAAACTACTTTATATCCTTCTTTTTTTAAGGCTTTTATGGCTTGTACTCCGGAATAATCGAACTCACAAGCCTGTCCTATAACGATAGGGCCCGAACCTATTATAAGTATTTTTTTAAGATCTGTTCTTTTAGGCATTTTTTTCCACCATATCAAAGAAATTTTTAAACAAGTATCCGGTTTCGTCCGAATCTAAAGAAGGATAAAATTCTACTGCAAAATTATTACCGTTCTTATTGGCAAAACCTGCGACCGTTTGATCATATAAATTTATATGAGTTACCTGTAAATTTTCGTTTTGTTCTATTGAATTTTTATCAACATAATAACCGTTATTTTGTGAAGTTATTGCTATTTTGTTTGTATTTATATCTCTAACTGGATAATTTGCTCCTCTGTGTCCTATTTTATGTTTTATAACTTTAGCCCCGTTTGCAAGAGCTAAAATCTGACTGCCAAACCCTATTGCAAATATAGGCATATTCGGAGCTATTTTTATTATTTCTTTTATTGTTTCAACTGCGTAGTTTGAGTTTTTTGCATACCCGGGACCGCTCGAAAGGAATATTCCGACAGGTTTTTCTTTTAAAATTTCGTCTGCGGTTGCTGTCGCGGGAAATACTACAATTTTATAGTCTTGAGATTTAAAAGTATCTATAAAACTTTTTGGACAACCGTAATCTATTATTGCAATTTTTGCTTTTTTACCGTTTTCGTTTATAAAATATTTTTTCTTACATGTAACAGCTTTAACCAAATCTTGTTCACAATTTGAAACGTATTTTGCCAATTTGCTTTTTAAACTTTCAATATCAAAATCTTTCGTCGAAACAATAGCTTTTTGTGTTCCTTTTTCTCTGATATACTTTATTAAGGCTCTTGTATCAAACCCCTCCATCGCAACCACATTGTCTTTAATAATTTGGTCCTGCATTGAACCGTCTGCTCTCCAATTGGAATATCTTTTACTGTATTCCTTAAAAAAAAGTCCGGTAGCTTGAATAGCTCCGGACTGAAAATCTTGATTATTAAATCCGCAATCACCAACATGCGGATGAGCAAAACAAATTAGCTGTTTTGCCGATACGGGATCAGTTATAATTTCCTGATACCCGAATACAGCGGTATTAAAAACAATTTCTCCTATACTTTCGGCATCCACACCGCAGGAAAACCCTTCAAAAATTTTACCGTCTTCTAAAGCCAAAATACATTTTTTTAAAACCATTTTTATTCTTCCCTACTTATATAAATTTCTTAAAATAATTTTACGTTCTTTCCTGCAGGTATTGTTTCTTCTCTTTTTCTACCCAGAGAAACCAAATCTATTTTTGCACCTACCAACTGTTCCAATCTTTTAATATATTTCTTGGCATTTGTAGGTAATTTTTCAAATTTTGTTACACCTCTGACAACACCGTTAAGACCAGGCATTTCTTCATATACCGGTTTACAATCTCTTTGAACTATTCTTGATGCGGGAAAATCTTTTAAAATTTTACCTTTATATTTGTAAGCTACACATATTTTTATTTTATCCAACCCTTCCAAACAATCAAGTTTTGTAAGAATTAAATGTTTTATACCGTTAACCCTAACACTATGTCTTAAAACAACGGCATCAAACCAACCGCATCTTCTGGGTCTTCCGGTTGTTGCACCATATTCTTGCCCTTTATCTCTTAAAAATTCGCCTGTTTTATCAAAAAGCTCAGTCGGGAAAGGACCTTCACCTACTCTTGTCGTGTATGCTTTTACTACACCCAAAACGGCATCTACGTTTGACGGGCCCATACCGACACCCGTACTTGCCCCGCCGGATGTAGGATTTGATGATGTTACAAAGGGATATGTTCCATAATCCAAATCGAGCATTGTTCCCTGTGCTGATTCAAACAAAACTTTTTTCTTTTTTGCTATTGCATCTGCAATCATTACTGAAGTATCTGCAACATATCTTTTCAAGAATTTCGATAATACTGCGTGATCTTTTAATATTTCTGCTCTTAATTTCTTTATATTACAAACTCTTTTAAGCATTGACTCTTTTTCTTTTAAATTTTGGTCTAATAACTCAACAAAAATTTCTTTATCTATATAATCTATAACTCTTATACCGACCCTTCTAACTTTATCGGTATAGCAAGGACCTATACCTTTTTTTGTTGTTCCTATTTTTGTTTGAGTTGTATCACTTTCAAGCATACCGTCTATAAGTTTATGGTACGGAAGAATAACATGTGCTCTTTCGCTGACAAAAAATCTCCCATCTATAGGAATTTTTTTCTTTTTTAACACATCAATTTCTTCTTTAAGTGCTTTAGGATCTACAACTACGCCGTTTGTAATCATACAAACTTTTTTCGGAAATAAAATTCCTGATGGTATTAAGTGTAAAACAA
>JAEEGL012520457.1_pt1 | contig 17204 bp, 11 predicted proteins | sample 9134231 | NCBI WGS metagenome assembly JAEEGL01 (sample SAMN16246548, study PRJNA631951) | gut metagenome | biome: gut microbiome; feature: rumen; material: fiber-attached | host: Bos | place: Iran: Karaj | collected 2018-10
CAAACTATGTTTGGAATAATAAAAATCAAGAAGAAGAATAAAGCGTTGGCAAAAAAATACAAATTCAAGAGATCCCCTCCGCCACCCCAAAAGGCGGTTTCGGAAAGTTAACACCAGTTGAATGGGATTATAAGTTTGGTGAATAGTTTGATTTAAGCAAATTAAATCCTGAATATCTTCACATATACCATGAGTTTAAGGAAACTGCAAAAAAATTCTTAGACCCTAAAATTGTCGAAGAACACTCTATCAATAATCCTGAACATCTTTGATTAAATTTTACAATAAAACACAAATCAAAATTTATGCTAAAATCAAATAAAAACAGGGGATAAATCGTGGGCTTTAACTTTAGAAAAACAATAAATTTAGGAAACGGCTTTAAAATTAATTTAAGCAAATCAGGAATAGGATACAGCTTTGGAGTACCCGGAGTCAGGTATTCTCAATCTGCAACAGGAAAGAAGAAGATGACATATTCAATTCCCGGAACAGGAATATCATATTCAAATGACATATCTTCTAAGAAACGAAAAACGAAACAAAAAGCGGATAAACAGCCAAAATCTCAAATTGAAGAACAAGTCTGCAATATTGAATGGGCAGATAATTCAAGCAGTGATGAATTTATTAACGCAATAAATGATTTTCGAAAAAAAGATAACCTCATCATTGCATTTATTATAATATGCTCTATTCTGTTATCTTTATTAATTATGACACCCATATTCATTATAGCAGGTTTAATTATATTCGGTGCTTATCTTGTATACCGCAACAATTCATTAATGATTAATATTGAATATGATTTTGACGAAACAAATGCTCAATATTATGAATTAATGCAATGTTTTTTTAATGAAATAGCCTCAACAAATAAATTATGGCTCATTGATACAAAATATAATAACACCGGAAATAATGCAGTAAGAACCCCAGCAACTATAACAAAAAAAGTTCCATACTACATAAAAACAAACATTTCATGCAGCTGTCTGACAATAGGTGACAAGGAAATTTATTTTCTGCCAAACAAAGTTCTGCTCAATGCAAGACACAAAACATCAGGTGTTGATTTTTCCGAACTCAAATTTGAATTTGGAGAAACCCCATTTGCAGAACAGGGAAATTTGCCCAATGATTGTGAAGTTTCAGGCCATACTTGGCTTTATCTGAATAAAAATGGCGAACCAAACAAAAGATATAAAAATAATCCCAGATTACCAAAATGTTTATATGGAACAATAAATATCAAGAGTGATACAGGTTTAAATTTAACCCTGCTCCTATCAAGCAAAAAACGAACCGAACAGGCAAAAGAATATTATGAAAAAATGTGTAATTTAAGCATCAGAGAAACCAAAAGATGTATTAACTGCAATGAAGAAATTTCTGTTGATGCGAATTTTTGTAAGCATTGCGGAGCAAAACAGGAGTAATTCATAATGAAATGTGCATCTTGCCAAAAAGAAATAAGCGATGATTCAAGATTTTGTGAATATTGCGGAGAAAAAGTTAATACACCAAAGATTGAACAATCTGAAACCTCAAAACCAAAAACGGAAGAAGATTTAAAGATTGAAAGAAGTCTTGATAAAAGGATTTATAAGTGGAAAGAAAAACTCATTGATTTATCAAAGAGAAACAGACTGTTGAGTTTTAAAACCTCAAAACTCTCAACACTTCGCATTATTGATGAACAGCCCCCGGAGATATACCGTGCATTAGTCCAAAATATGCAAACTATGGAATTTTTGCCTGTCAAAGTCAATGAAGAAAATATTCCGGAGGACGAAAAGAAGTCTATAGAAGAATTAAACGAAGGAATTGAGTTTAAAGCTCAGGAATTTCAAGAATATGAAGAAGAAAATCTTGAAAAAAAGCACACTGATAAATATTTACAAACAAAGTTGTCTCTTGAAGATTTAAACAAAACTTTGAATAAAATCAGTACAACTGCGAAATCAACAAATGACGATTTAGGCTATAATGTTCTGTTTCTTTCTCTTGGCAGTGTTATCTGGTATGAATCAGAGAACAGCGAAGATAGAATGGAAGCACCTGTAATCCTAGTCCCTGTTGAAATTAGAAGGAAAAGCATAGGTCAGCCCTTTACAATTAAATATAATGAGGACTCCGTTATATTAAACCCTGCTCTGACACTAAAATTAAAAAGAGATTTCGGAATTAACCTTGAAGATATCGTTTTTGATGAAGAAGGAATAAACCCGATTGAAGTATTTTCAAAAGTACAGGAAAAAATCAAAGGTCAGCCACGCTGGAAGCTCATAAATAATATTTATATCGGATTGTTTTCTTTTGCAAAATTTGTAATGTATAAAGACCTTGATGAATATCAGGGATTAATCAAAAACAGCAGATTAGTCGGAACAATCTGCGGTCTGACAGATGAAAAGCAGGTTTCTGCCGAGCAGATTTGCCCTATATCAGAGTTAGATACAAGAATAAACCCAGAAGAAACATATCAGATCTTAGATGCTGATTCTTCCCAAGAACAGGCAATTCAGGTTGTTAAGGCAAATAATAATCTCGTCATAGAAGGACCTCCAGGGACAGGAAAAAGCCAGACAATTGCAAATATGATAGCAGAGCTGCTTTCACAAAATAAAAAAGTATTGTTTGTAAGTCAGAAAATTGCGGCACTTGACGTTGTAAAAAGCCGCCTTGATAAAAACGGCCTTGCACCATATTGTTTAGAACTTCACAGCAATAAAACAAACAAAAAACGTGTTCTTGATGAACTTTTAAACACTCTTGATTATAATTATATCGCAAACTATGATGCGGGGAGTTTGTCAAAACTCTCAACCGATATAAAAAATCTCAAAAACTATTCAGATGAACTGCATAATCCTATGGGTGCTTTGAAATATTCACCTTTTAAAGCTCTCGGAATTGTACTCAAAAACAGGCAAATACCTGATTTTAGATACATTTTTGACGACTACGAAAAATGGACACAGGAACAATTAAATAAAAATGTATCCTTATTTAAAACTGCAAAAGAGGTGCTAAAAAAATTTGGCAAACCGGAAGATTTTGCATGGTATGGTGCAGAGGTCAGAGAAATCGGGTATGAAGAAAAGACACAGTTAAAGGATAAAATAGAAAACTTTATCAAAAATACCAATAAACTAAGAGAAAATGCGGACACTCTCTCTGATGAGATATTACTGAAGCACCCCAAAACACCCGAAGAAATAAAGGTTCTGATCGATAGTGCTGATGTTATTTTAAACATTCCCAAATCTGCACTTCCATCTATTACACTCGATGACGGCAAATTAGCAGATGATATTAAGACTGTCTGCAAAAATATTCAGCAGTTTAATTTATACAATAACAGAGTAAAAAACAAATATAATTTAGGAATTCTCAAAGAGGACATTGAAGACTTAATCTTTAAATTTAATAACTACAGTGAAAACTTTATATCAAGCCTGTTTATTATATTTAATAAGGACTGGAAATATATCAAACAATATTTTTCAGGAGGATACAACCCCAATTTAAAAGAACTCATTAATGATTTAAAGAATTTAAAAGAGCTTAAAACAGCAATTTCAAATCTGGAAGAATGTGACAGCATAGCTGCCTCACTTTATGACAAAGTTTGGAATAAGACAAATCCGGATGAAAACATAATCAAAACAAAGAGCAATTACCTGCTCAAATTTAAAGAAATGACAAAATCATCATTTATAGGAGATATAACAAGAATCATTCCAACTTTGGATTATTCAAAAGTTAATGATTTGGCAAATAGAATAACAAGCCAATTGTCAGAAGTCAGCAAGGACTTTGAGACCATTTCCAAAATATTAAAATTTGACTGCAACAAAGCATTTACGACATATTTTGATAATACGGATTTTGACAGATTATGTAGTAAATTCACCTCTATTATTGAAAAATCAGATGATTTAACTCTCTGGTTTAAATACCTTAATACAATGGATTCAATCGAACAAGCAAAACTCAAAGACTTTTGGAACAAGTGTTCAGAGAATAACATAGAACTTGAAAATTATGATATCGCACTTGAAACGCAGTTTTTGAGGGTATGGCTAAACGGATATGTATTTAAAAATAATGAAACATTAAAGGTATTTAATTCTTTAGACCAAGATGTACTCGTTAATGAGTTCAAAAATCTTGACAGAGGTCAAATTATTTCAGCAAAAGACAGACTTTTGACAGTATTATCATCTCACGCTTCCGCAGCAAAAGAAGAATATTCAAAAGAGACAACAGAATTAAGGAGGCAGGGGAAACTCCAAAGAATAAGAAAATCACTACGGCAAATAATAAGAAGTATCCCAAATCTTTTCTTGGGTTTAAAACCCTGCTTGATGATGAGTCCCTCCACCGTTGCTCAGTTGTTAGATCCTGAAGTATTTCACTTTGATGTTGTAATCTTTGATGAAGCAAGTCAGTTGACAACAGAAGATTGTATCGGTTCAGTAATCAGAGGGGATAAACTTGTTGTAGCAGGTGATACAAAGCAACTACCACCGACATCTTTCTTCAGAACGGTTGTTGAAGAAGAAGAAGAAACGGAACAAGATGATGATGACGATTCAATTAATTATGAAAGAGAAGATTTAGCGAGCATTCTTGATGAATGCACAACGTCAGGTTTGCCTCAATGTATGCTCAAATGGCATTACAGAAGCAAACACGAACACCTGATTGCTTTTTCAAATAAACATCTCTATCAGGAACTTTATACATTCCCAAATTGTATTGAAAACAGCGATACACTCGGAATTAAGTTCTTATACCATCAACCTAAAAGCACTACAAAAGAAAATAAGCGTCTGGAAGAAGCTCAACTCGTTGCAAAAGCTGTAATGGAACACGCTAAAAAATACCCCGAAAAATCTTTAGGAGTTGCAACATTAAATATTAAACAAAAGGGTTTAATTGAAGGAGAAATTGAAAAATTAAGAGAACAAGACCCCTCGTGCGAAGAATTCTTTAACTCAAGCAATCCCGAATACTTCTTTGTTAAGAACTTAGAATCAATTCAGGGGGATGAGCGTGACGTAATTATGATAAGCGTGGGGTACTTCAAAAACCAAAACGGCACTCTGCCAATGAATTTTGGTCCTATAAACCAAGACGGTGGAGAAAGAAGACTCAATGTATTAATTACGAGAGCAAGATATATGATAAAAATCTTCAGCGGAATTAGAGCTGTTGATTTCAATATGGAGAAATCAAAGAGCAAAGGGGTTCAGCTACTTCAATGGTATTTGGATTTTGCCGAAAGAGGAGAAGCGGCACTTAAACAAACAACAACTCAAGGAGAAGAAGATAATTTTGATTCACCTTTTGAAGAAGCAGTATGCAGAGCATTAAGAGAAAAAGGATATGATGTCAAGACACAGGTCGGATGTTCAGGGTATAAGATTGATTTAGCAATCAGAGATAAGAATAACCCTGAAAAATTCATACTTGGTGTAGAATGTGATGGTTCAGCATATCATTCCTGTGCCACTGCAAGAGACAGAGACAGACTCAGACAGGAAGTTTTAGAAAGACTCGGTTGGAAAATATATCGAATATGGTCAACGGATTGGTTTAAAAATCCTCAAAAACAACTTGATAAACTTGCTGATTATATCGGCAAGGTTTAGACTAAATAATTTTCAGCTATAATTTAATTTCATAGAAAATTACTCTAGCTCAGTATCATTAACCGATAATTCATATATTACAGAATTTTCCAATTTCTTATATTCTATAAACTTTAATTCTTGACTTTCTTCGAGAATAGAATTAAATATTTCATTAATTTGTTTCCATTCTTCTTCCGGAACAACAGGAACAATCATGAAATTTTTACGATTTTTATCAGATAATATCATCTTTTTGAGTTCATATATATCAATTTTGTCAGGTAGCCATTGATTAATATACATATTTGCTGATTTGTAAGAATTACCTTTTGAATCATAAAAGTCGATATTATAATTTTTAAAAAGAGGGACTAAACCGTTCATACTTGAATCAGGCGGAAACAAAAATATTCTGGCATTTTGATATTCACTGTAATTATCTTTTAAATATTGAGCCGTTGGGATATAATACCCATTCCATTGCCAAGGATATTGGTAGAAAAAGATTGTGGCAAAGCATAATATTCCGAAAGAAAAATAATATATCTTTTGAAAGACTGTTTTCAAACTGTTTTCCGATAAATATACCCACATTGCACAAACGAAATATAAAAACAAAAACATATAATGCCAACAAGCAAGAACATAAACATTATACCCGATATAAACAATGATTCCTGTAGTAAAAATCCACAACAGATATGGTTTTTTATCATCAATAAAAAATTTAAAACCCAATACACACAATAACATTTGGAATATTATAACAAAATTTTTGGGTAAGTAATCACTAATATCGAAAAACTTTTGGAAAGTATAGAGCAAATATTCTTTATCAAGCGTATGAAATGGCATTACGAAATTTGCAAATTGAATAAGAACAAGGACTATACCAATTAAAAAAACAACAGTTGTTTGAATTAAGGTTTTAGTTTGGATAACATTCTTTTTATTGTCATATATAAGTTCAAATAAATATATAATACCAAAGACAAAATCAGTAACATTACCAATAACACTTGTATTTGCCAACAATACAATCAAAAACGAATAAATAATAGGATGTTGTTTTCGGCTATGATATAAAGAGCATAAGATAAATAGAATCAACATACCGATTGAATAGCATCTTGCATATATTGTAAACATCTGAACAGGCAAAGAAAAGGTGATAAACAGTTTCAATAAAGGATGAAACGGTGCTTTTAGCCATAATACAAGCACAGCAGCAAATGCGAACAACCAATTTATGATATACATAGCATAGGGAAAACAAATTACATGCTCACTGAAAGGCTTAATTAATAAATACCATAATAAAAAGTGCCCTTCTATCTTACAAACATGCAATAATTCAAAAAAGTTACAATTAGCTGAAATATTCCAAGCATTAACTTCATCAAAAAATGGAATTCTTGCAGTAATTAAATTAATTGACCAGAATATATATACTGATATAGCCAAGAAAAATAATAAATATCTGAATATTAATTGAAGCTTATTAACCATAATCATAAATATATCACTCTTAATCAAAAACTTACAAATTTTATACTTCAAAGATTGAATAATATAATCAACATTACTCACATGTTTATCACAAACAACCTGTATATCCGGAGTGGACAATTTACAATCTTTACCTGTAAATATATATGATAATTAAACTTTATATTGTATAATTAAAAAAAATGCGAATTGAAAGGACATCTGAATGTCTGATTTAGTTTTATCTATTATTACACCTTGTTATAATGAAGAAGAAATTGCGAAAGAAACTTGCGAAATCTTATTAAAATTTTTAAACAAACTTAAAGAAAATAAAATCGTTTCAGAAAAAAGCTATATTTCAATTGTTGATGACGGAAGCACTGATAATACTTGGGAAATTTTGAATAAATTTGCTAATACTGAAAAAAACATAAAATTAATTAAATTAGCCTACAATACCGGACATCAGAATGCTCTTTTTTGCGGATTAGTGGAAAATCAGGCAGATATATATATTACGCTTGATTTTGATCTACAAGATGATATAAACATAATCCCTGAAATGATTGAAAAATACAAAAATAATAATGTTGATATTGTCTATACTATTAGAAATAACAGGGATACAGACTCTTTATTTAAAAAGGTTATGACACAAGGGTTTTATTATTTCAGCAAATTCATAGGAGTCAAACAAATTCCCAATAGTGCTGATTTTAGGCTTATAACAGACAGAGTTGCGTGTTTTCTAAGAAAATCTCAGGAAAGCAATATATACCTAAGAGGTTTATTATATGACGTAGGTTTTCACTATGATACAATATATTTTAAAAGAGAAAAGCGTCTCTCAGGAGAACCCAAATATACTTTCCCAAAATTATTAGAACTTGCTGTTAACGGATTATGCACCTCAAAAAATTTAGTACGCTTAATCAATATTCCAGCCGTTATTTTCTTAATTATATCAATACTTAAATTAAATGCAGTATTCTTTGTCGGAAGTATAAACCTTTTTGCAATTGCAATTCTAGGCGAATATATAACTAAAATATATACTGAAACTAAAAATCGTCCTAACTACATGTTATCAGATAAAGTTAATTATTAATCAGATATATTTTTTGTCTACCCATATAATTAATTGATTTATCAATAATATTAGGATTATTAATCGAATCATCTATAGAAACAACAACTATTTGTTTCTTAAATTCATAAAGGTCTAAATTATCAGGATATATGAATTTAACAATTTGATTATTTCCAAGAACAGCATAATAATTAGGATTAAACCAATTAAAATCAGCAAAAATAATGGGAACATTGTTTTTTACACCATCATAAATAATAGGAGATATTAATTTATTTCTTGTAAACGGAAATTGCATTCCGATAAAAGGATCATACACTCTAAAATGAGAATAACAAACCTGAAAAATAGTGAATAGTATCATCAAAGGAATTAAGATAGAATTTTTAAACCTATATACCCCTACAGACAATATCAGTGAAAATATTGTAGTCGCAGGAATAATATACCTCAAAAACTTATATGGAGCAATATACATTGAAACAATAGACCAAATGAGACAAATGGCAATTAATTCTATAATAATTACTTTTTCATTTTTATTTAAATTATCAGTTTCATCAAAAATTTTATTTTTAGGAAGGAAATAACTTAGTACCCAAAGAATTGCTGAAATACAAATTATCGGAGAAATAATATACTTAAGAATTTGAGAAAATATAACCCAAATAGCTAACCTGAAATTATTGTCATTAAAAAATAAAATATATTGTGAAATTGTACCAATATGCTCATTATTTGTATGGAAATCAAAATAAATCGGATAAAAAGCAAGAGTTACAAATAAACTTATTAAAACCATTAAAATAAAATGTTTTATAAATGAATAATTTTTGGTAAATATGCATAACAAAAAAATGAAAGAAAAAATTATCCCTAAATAAATTAAAGAAAAATATCCTGAAAGAAGAAAAAGAGCAAAAGCAATTGAAAATAAGATGTTTTGTAAAAAACTATTATTTCTTTTTTCTAAAATATTTTGCTGAATGATTAAAAAGAGATAATTAACAAGAATAAATAAGCACTCTTGCAAGGCATAACTTCTAATTAATATCGTAATTGCTATACTGCTGATAGACATAAATCCAAAGAACAAACCAACAGAAATAAACTTTTTATCGTTTTTTATAAGACTCAACAATTTGAATAAAAAGAAAAATGATAAAGAAAAGAATATGAAATTAAGTGCACAACCTCTATTAATCATATTTTTAACATTCAAACCATCGACACCGATATTCCAAAGCCTAAAGATAAATAAATATAGAGAAGGGTGCTGACGTTCTATGTTTTGGGTTCTTATTATTTTTAAATCTTTGACTATTGAATTAACAGAAGGATTTATAGCAAAAAATAATGATTTTAATTCCCTGCCTGTATAATATTTGTCAAATTCAAGGTTAAACTGATTCCAACTGAATTTAAAAAGTTCACCGTTCGAATCAACAACAGAAGGTGTTGATGAAATATATGAAAAAGGTTCATCAAACTGCAATTCCGTTTTCATTTGTACAGCAAACACTCTAATTAAAACTGCAATTATAAAAATTAAAACATATATAAAAATATTCTTAAAAAAATAAATATTGTTTGAATTTCCCATATCAAAAATAATATCATAAATAATAACCAAAAAATTACTTATATAAGCAGTAAAAAAAATAAAAGGGAAAATTTATTTTATTTCTAAACTAAATGGACAAATGCATTAAAAACAGAGATTTTTATATTATATGTAAATTTTTATTAAGTAAATTTTTATTAAAATAATCAAGATAGCAATTCTAACAAATATATAGACTTTATATATATAAGGAGCACAAAGTAGAATTGCGAGGATAAAGATGGGTTTAATTACGCAGATAATTGCATCATACATCTATCTGGACAATAGCATTAGTACTTCAGAATCAGATCAGTCTAATTCTGCTTTAGATAAATTTGAAGATTTTCTCAAAGCTGAAAAAGAAAGAAGAGAAGAAGAACTCGAAAAGCAAAGAAAAAAAGCCGAAGAAGAAAGAAAAGCTGAAGAAAAAAGAGCTGAAGAAAGAAGAGCTGAAGAAAAAAAGGCTGAGCAATTAGCTGAAGAAAGAAAAGAAGAACAGGCTAAAGCTGAAAAATTAGCAGAAGAAAAAAGAGCTGAAGAAAAAAGAGCTGAAGAAAGAAAAGCCGAAAAATTAGAAGAAGATAAAAAAGAAGCAAAACTGACCAGCGATCAGGTTAAGAGATATATGGAAGAACTTCGTGCAGACAACAAAAAGAGCTCTTTTGATACTGCAGAAGACAAACTTAATAAATTGCATGGTGAAGAAGAACTTTCTGAAGAAGATTTCAAGAAAATCATTTCTATGTACCATAAGAAATATGGAAAAGGTGAAAATGAAAAAATAATTAATAAGGCAGATGACAAATTACATGAAGAACACAAGAACGGTGTAATCGGTAAAGCTGCAGGCAGATTAATTGATGAAGCAAAAGAAGAACTTGATAACGGCGAAAAAGACGGCAAATCAATAAAAACATTAACAAAGACATTACAAAAATCAACAAGAGACGCCATCAATAAAGCAGAAGATTTTCTTGAAGCATCAATACACGGAGATAAAGAAACAAGTATCGATTTACTTCACAAGAAATATTCAGAATACTCAAAAGAAGAAATAGAAGAAAAACTTTCAAAAACGTATTCACTGTACACAGACGACAACATAGTCGATATTATTGATATGTATAGTTAATACAGTATTATATTTCATATAATATACGACAGGACTTTGAAATATCAAGGTCCTGTTTTGGTTAGAATTAAAAAATCGGGATGACAGGCTTAGCAAGCATCAGCTTGCGGGGTTCAATATTGTTCAAATCCTGTCTAAAATAAATAAAAAAGAAGAAAAGAAAAATCGGGATGACAGGATTTGAACCTGCGACCCCCTCGTCCCAAGCGAGGTGCGCTACCAAGCTGCGCTACATCCCGATTTAAATTAAAATCTTTATATAATTGTAATAATAACAAATATACCAGTCAAGCATAATTTGAATTATGCTTGAAAAAAATTTTTCTTTATACTAGAATAATCACAGTTTAGTAAAAGCTAAATGCGGAAGTAGCTCAGTTGGTAGAGCGTCTGCCTTCCAAGCAGAATGTCGCGGGTCCGAGTCCCGTCTTCCGCTCCATTTATATATGGCGGCATGGCCAAGTGGTAAGGCAGAAGCCTGCAAAGCTTTTACCCCCAGTTCGAATCTGGGTGCCGCCTTTTATTTTTAGCTCACTAAAATATTAATTCTTTTACCCCTAAAGCAATAAGCAAAAGTGCGCCAACTATCTGAAAAGTTTTTGAATTGAGTCTTTGGGTAAAATTTGATAGAGAAAAACCTAAAATTGAATTGAAAAATGTTACTGCACCAATTAAAACAAGTGGAAAGAACAGGTTAATATTCATAAGTCTTAAAGGAATACCTGCAAAAAGTGCATCAATACTTGTTGAAATTGAAAAAGCAAAGATATAGGCAAAAGAAAGAGATTTTAAATTTAATACATCAGTTTCGCATTTTATTGCTTCGATGAGGAATTTAAGTCCTAAAGCAACAAAGACAAAGAAAACAATCCACTTTGATAATCCTGAAACATAGTTATAGACAACACCTGTCATGAATGCACCGATTAAAGGCATAAGAGCTTGAAATAGTCCGAAGAAAAACGCAAGTGTCAAAGCAAGCTTAAAACGGTTATCCTTAAAAATAAGGCCCTGAGAGAAACTGACAATCATAGCGTCAATTGAAAGGGCGACAGAAAGTATTAAAATATCAATCATATAATTATCCTGAGCAAATTAAAAGCGAACCTCTGAATCAGAGATTCGCTTTTGCTTTCCTTATTCGTTTATACAGAGAAAGTCATTAATGCACGAACTGAGCGTGCTGTATTTTTGATTTCTTCATCGGGGTTCGTCTCGATTGAATTATCAAGTATCTTTATTGCTTCTGTTTTATCTTTTAATGACAAAAGCTCATTGATTGAAGACATTGCAACTCTTGCAGAAAGGTCATTAATACCTTTACCTCTTGAAACCAAAACAACTTCAAGAGCTTTCGGAGTATTTCTTCTGATTAAAGCCTGTGCAGTGCATTCTCTTATTTCATCATCCGGAGAATTTGTTCCGAATTCTGTGAGAACATCAACACAGCTTTCATCCTCGTGTTTACCTAATGCTTCAATAATATTTTTAATTTTATCAGTGCTGTTCATCATAGTTATACTCCTTGTGCCAAAGCCATTTCTGACTGTAACATAGTACTTAGCTCACTGACTGGCTTTTTCGTCAGATTAGCAACACTGTATTGTCTATCCGGGAATAATTTATTTGCAACTGTTTCTTTAAAAGAGTCGACATCTAAAGTAATTTCTGTATTACCTAACTTCTTGATAGATTCAACTGCATCATTTGTAATTTTCTTACCAAAACTGATGATTGAATTAACTCTTGATTTGAAAGACGCATTAAAATTGTTTATACCACTGACAAGTGCACTTGCAAAAAGTTTGCTTTTTTCTCCCAAATCAAACGGATTTTCTTTTTTTGTTTCAAAAACGTCTGCCTGGATAACATTACCTTTAAAACTGACTCCAAAAGGATTCGTGATGTTTTTATTAATAGTTTCCGTACCATTTGCCTTATTAGGAGCAGTGCGCCTTATTAGGCTTAAATCAATTTTACTGATTTGCATATTTCTCTTCCTTTTCTCTAATATATAAACGTATATGAAATGTTTGCCTAATAAATTTACCATATAACTTGTGTTTCTATATCCTCTTTTTGAAGTATTTCACTTAAAATATCGACCTTGCATTTAAGTAATTTTTAATTTTGATTAAAAAAATATTTATTTATCCGACGATACTTTAGTCAATGATACAAATCTTAACAAATTGATAAAAAATACTAAAGATATTTGACTTTAGCACCGATATGATTAAGTAGGAAATAATAACAAACATAGGAGCCAATAATATGGGATTATCAGCATCACAAATCAGATATTTGTCGTTGACAGGACGTAAGAATGAAGTAGAATTCAACGTACAGGAATTGACTTATCAGCAAACTGAACTGACAAAAATGACTCAAAAGATTGCTGAAGAATACAATGAAAAATTAAACAACACAACTCTTGTTTATAACACCTTTAACGATCAGGGTGAAGAAGTTCAGAAAACACTGACTTATGAATTAATTACCGCTTCTGATGAAGATGGTGGTATGAACATGAGAATTACCGATAAAGACGGTAATGTTGTTGTTCCCAAACTTCCGAGTTCAACAGAATACATAAAAATCAAAGATAGAACAACAGGTGAATACAGCAGTATTAAAAGCACTGAAGATTTCATCAGTACCTATATGTTTGATGCTGGTAATGAAGAATACGAAACTATTAAAGACTATAATTTTTCAGCATTAGTAGAATATTGGAAAAACTCAAGTCACTATAACGAGAATTACATTGTCGATATAGTAACAGAAATTCCGTCAAATATGAAAGGTGAAGACGAAAGATATTTAATTGATGCTAACGCAAATGACCACGCATATTTATTTGAAAAATTAACAAGCGGTGAATGGAAAATCGAAATGCGTAAAGCAAATCTTTCAGGTGAAAAAAACTGGGAAGATATTGAATCCTTTGAATCTTTACAAATTTATGAAATTATGGATACCTCAGATGATGCTGCAGCAAAAGCAAAATATGATTCAGATATGGCCAGTATCAACTCTCAACAGAAGAAACTTGAATATCAACTCAAGCAACTTGACACAGAACATCAAGCATTAGTTAAAGAACTGGATTCTGTTCTTGAGGTTATCAATAATAACATAGAAAATTCTTACAATAAATTTTCATCTTAATAATTAAAATAACTTTACTGTCCAATGAGAAAGATAAAGAGAAGCCAAGATTTATTCTTGGCTTTTATTTATTTGACAATTCAGAACAAAATTCAACAGCACCGACAACTTCACCTGTTTCAGTCTGAATATTTGTTTTGTATAAATCATTTAACGGTGACAAGGATACTTGTTCTCTGGTCAGCCAACCCAAATTTAGCATTGATTTAACAATCACAAGAGAACGAGCAAGATAGTTAGAATCGGCAATTTTAACAGCAAGTGCCTCTTCCTTATTGAGGTTTACAACAACAATAATTCCCTCCGCACCAACTTTTGAGATTAAATTTCCCTGTCCTGAATTAATAATTTCAGAATCAATTCTTCCTTCTCCGCCAGCAAAATAGGGAAATTCAAGAATTGCTTTAGTGATTTTCTTATATTTATTGGATAAAAATAAGTTCAAAAAACCTCTGCAAAGTTCTGGGAGAGTAGTTGCAACAGTCGGTAGCGTACAACCATCTTTACTGATGATTATATTATTCTGACTAACCTCGCAAAGAGAACTCAACTGCTCAATTACAAGTTTAGAAAGAGGATTAGAAAGACTGTTATATGTTGAAATATCAAAGTCCTTGTCTTTGCAAAGAGCCAACATTGCAGCGTGTTTACCGGAGCAGTTATTATGTATTTTTCTAACAGGAAGATTGTTTTTAATCAAGAATTCCTGTTCATCTTTTGATAGCGGAGAATCAGGAGGGCAGAGGAGACTATCCTCACTCAAACCGATTTTATTTAAAACAGATAGAATATGTTTCTGATGTTCTTTTGTGCCGGTGTGAGAAGCACAGCAAACAGCAATTTCCTGTGGGGTGAAACTAAATTTATCATCGGTTTTTTCATTAATCAAAGCCGAAAACTGCATTGGTTTAGAGCAGGAGCGCTGATAGAATTTGATATCTTCACATTCACCAACCTGATTTATAATTTTATTTTTGTTAATATGAACTATATAACCAAAGTGAACCTTCTCCTCTAGAGAATTTCTTTTAAAAGATAATAATTTAGCATAGCTTATATTCATATAAAATCCAAACAAACTGTATATAAGTATTCTACAACAGTATATTAAAATGTTGTATTAAAAATTTAATGTAGTATAATAATCTTAAATAAGTATTGAAATTTTGCCAAAGATTATATAATACTTTTGAATAAGAGAGTGCTAAACAGTAGTGGGCAGCGTTTGAGGGCTAAATGCAGCTTTTAGAAGTCAAAAATGATATAGCTAAAATTCTTTATTCTCCGACAGAAAAGCAGTTGCTTTTGTCTGACTTTATTTTGCTTGAAGATATCAATCAAAGCTTAATATGTCAAATCTCAGAGATAGAATCTTCATCAACCGACAATTCAAACATAGCAACAGTGAGGCTTTCTCTTTCCATAAACAAAAATTCAAACTTAACTACCTATAACGGCTATATACCCTCAAAAGATGCAAATGTAATCTACATCAGCCCTCAGGAAATAGCACAATTAATTAAAAGTTCAAAAACAAATCTTTATTGGGGTAAATTATCCTCTCATTCCGATGTACCAATATATATTGGTCTGAATTTTTTAAGAGATAAAGCTTATATCAGATGTGATAATGTTGATAATGCAGAACTTTTAAATGCGAACCTGATTTATAACCTTCAGTTCAACAAAAAGAGAACTGTCGTATTTGATACGGAAGGTTGTTTCAGACATATTGCTCCTGCTTCAGTCTTAACCGTTGGCAGAGATTTCAGAATTCCTTTAAATGTTCAGTCTTTTGAATTTATAGCAACAAATGATTTAACCGAATGTTCGGTTGAAAGCAAAGCTTTTATACAGGGAATATTGATTGAACTTGAAGAATACGCACAAAGCCTTGAAAACAAGTTTATTCCCTTCAGCTTATTTAAAAAAGTTATTGAAGAACAGGCAAAATTTGATTCTATCCCTGAACTTTTAATTTTAAGAAACAAAATTCTGCGATATGAACAATTCGGGCTCTTTGCAGAAACAGAAGAACAGTTCAGAATATTTAATGATTATTTGGCAAAATCAACAATCACAACGGTAGATTCATCATCTGTTGATGAAAAATATCAGAAATTAATACTAAAAATTATAACTTCTCAAATTAACAAAAAATGCTATCTGATATTTAATGTAACGGACTATAATACAGACAAACAAACGATTGCACAAATATATGATAACAACAATATAAGACCTGTTGTCACATCATCATACAGTTATAAATACGCACCATTTTTAAAATCCCACTGTAAAAACTCAGTTCTTTTTGCTCCTGTAGACAAAAGAACAGATGACGACGGTTATGGTCTTTTCCAAAATAAACTCAGACAAAAAGAATTTATAGTATATGGTGAAAATACTTTCTATATGCCGCTAATTTTAAAATTAGAAGCAATTGATAAAAATATATTTGAAAAACTACTCGATGCAGAAATTAAAGATGATGTAGATAAATTTATTCTTCACTCATCTGCTAAAAAAGATGACAATGTAATTCAGAATATTACAGATAAAGACCCTTCTACAATTAAATTTGAGGCAGGGACAAAAAGAACACCCTCTATAAAACCCGTTAACTATGTTGTACAACAGACTTCCACATTTCCCTCTGTTAAAGAGGAGAAACAATTTAGCGAAATTCTAAAAGAAGAAACACTAATTGACGGATATACTGCAGAATCTGACGAAAAGAATACTGTTTACGATATGGATTCTCAGGGAATTGTGACAAACGAAAATATATCTAAACTTGAAGAGGATATAGAAGATAATATAGTTTATCCGGAGAATATTCGACAGGCTTATCAGGAAGCAACTGAAACTGAAATTAATTCAGAAGATAAAAATAATACTGATTTGTTAATTTCTGATGAAATTCCGGAATTAAAGCCAGAGGAACAAAAAGAGGATTTTATACTCGATTTTTCAGAAACAGCAACAGTTGAAACAGAAATAGAGCCAAAATCAGAAGAAGCAAAAATAGAGCCAAAATCAGAAGAAGCAAAAATAGAGCCAAAATCA